>HHCFC01400__coassemble_1216_pt1 | contig 49241 bp, 65 predicted proteins | sample HHCFC01400__metabat2_high_PE_024 | metagenome-assembled genome bin HHCFC01400
ATCCCATCAAACGGATCGTTGCGCACACCCTCCGCCCGGTTCAAAAGGGCCTGGAACATCTCTGGATCCATCCCGTCGATCTTGTGGATATCCGCCCGCTCTGTTTCTGTGATCCGATCGGGGCTGATTTCACAGTAATAGTCAAAATTTTCAGGATTCGTATAATGCTCTCTCGCCTGATCCCACTGGGAATCGAGACAATACAGCACCCCTTCCGATTTTTCGCCTATGTTGGCATGCAAACAGTCAAATCCTCCCACTGTCACCCGATGAAAACTGATGCCATTGATGTCATATCTCTCGTCGCTGCAATCCAGATTATGCGGCCACAGATCCTCCGAATAGAAAGCGGTCCGGTATGTCTCTCCCTTCAGCTCTACCGTCTCGGGTACCAGAGCAGAACGGGGAAAAGACAGACGATGGATGATGGAACCACATCCCGTCAGCTGCAAAAGCAAAACAAATGCCAGCATAAACAGTCCTGTCCTGCGCAGCATGCCGCCTTTCGTTTTCCGTATTTTTTTCATCTGAAAAAAAGCCTCCTGCACAGCAAAAAGCACCCCACTCATTATGCAGTACATCATACTGTCTAACAAATGGGGTGCCGTTGCTATTCTTGCTTTATATAGCCCCCCTCAAACAAAAGCCTTTTTTCGGCCAGGGGACTTCTCCGATCGAAAGGAAACTCAGATCAGCTCGATGATGGACATCTCAGCAGCGTCACCGCGGCGAGGGCCAATCTTCGTGATGCGGCAGTAACCGCCGTTGCGATCGGCATACTTCGGGGCAATCTCGTTGAAGAGCTTGCTCACAACATCCTCTTTCGTCACAAAAGCCAGCACAAGGCGGCGGTTGTGGAGGTTGTCAACCTTCGCAATGGTGATCATTTTCTCGGTCAGGGAGCGGACTTCCTTGGCGCGAGTATCTGTGGTTTCGATTTTGCCGTTCTCAAGCAGGAAAGTAACCAGCGCGCGGAGCATAGCCGTTCTGTGGCTGGTGGTTCTTCCCAGTTTTCTGGTTCCTGGCATCGAATATCACTCCTTTACCTCGTTTTTGCGTTATTCGTCTTCTTTGCGGAGACTGAAGCCGAGGGAGGCCAGCTTCCAAATGACCTCCTCGAGGGATTTGCGGCCGAGGTTGCGGACCTTCATCATGTCCTCCTCAGACTTGTTGAGCAAATCCTCCACAGTGTTGATGCCGGCGCGCTTGAGACAGTTGAAGGAGCGCACGGAAAGATCCAGCTCCTCAATCGTCATCTCCAGCACCTTTTCCTTGCCCTTGTCGTCCTTCTCCACCATGATCTCCGTGCTGCTGCCCTTATCAGACAGATCTACAAAGAGGTTCAGGTGCTCGGTCAGGACCTTCGCGGCCAGGGAAACGGCTTCCTGAGCGCCGATCACACCGTTCGTCCACACCTCGAGGGTGAGCTTGTCAAAGTTCAGGCTCTGCCCGACGCGGGTGGGCTCCACGTTATAATTCACCTTGTAAACAGGGGTGTAGATGGAATCTACCGGAAGCTCGCCGATGACGGCGTTGTTATTGTTCATGTTCTGCTTATTCCGCTCGGCGGGCACATAGCCGCGGCCCTTGTCGAGCGTCAGCTCCATGTACAGCTTCGCGCCTTCGCCCAGAGTCGCAATGTGCATCTCGGGGTTGAGGATTTCGACCTCGCTGTCGCACTTAATGGCGTCCGCAGTCACAATGCAGGGACCTTCCGCGCAGATTTCCACGGTCTTGGGGCCGTCGCAATGCAGCTTTGCCGTCAACCCCTTGATGTTCAGGACGATCTCGGTCACGTCCTCTTTCACACCAGGGATCGTCGAAAACTCGTGCAGGACGCCGTCAATCTTGATGCTGGTGACAGCGACGCCCGGCAGAGAGGAAAGCAGCACACGGCGCAGGCTGTTGCCAAGCGTATTGCCGAATCCGCGCTCAAGGGGTTCTACCACAAACCTGCCATACCTTCCATCGCTGGAAAGCTCTTCCGTCTCAATCTTGGGCTTCTCTATCTCGATCATTAGCGAACCTCCTTCTCATACATGAGCAAATTTCTTGCCATGATGTCATCATGCGGCCTCAGGGCAGGCAGAAAGGGCGAAACCGCCCCTGCCGCCATAAGGATCAGCATTACTTGGAGTACAACTCAACGATCAGGTGCTCAGCGACCTCGTAGTCGATGTCGTCACGGGCCGGCAGAGCGATAATCTTGCCCTCAAAACCGTCGTTGGCCTTCTCCATCCACTTCGGGCAAGCCTTTTTGGCCTGCTCCTCGAGGATGGTCTTAATTCTCACGCTGCTGCGGGACTTCTCGCAGATCGCGATGACGTCGCCCAGCTTCACCTGGAAGGAGGGGATGTTGACGCGCTTGCCGTTCACGGTGAAATGGCCGTGGTTGACGAGCTGTCTGGCCTCACGGCGGGTGCTGGCAAAGCCAAGACGGTACACCACGTTGTCGAGGCGGCGCTCCAGCTGCTGCAGGAGGTTCTCACCGGTCACGCCCTGACGGCGGGCAGCTTCCTCGTAGTAGGCACGGAACTGCTTCTCGAGAACGCCGTAGATGAACTTCACCTTCTGCTTCTCGTTGAGCTGCATCGCGTACTCAGACTGCTTGCGGCGGAACTGCTGCTTCGGGTTGCGGCGGGTCTCCTTGGAATAGCCGAGCACGGCCGGGGAAAGGCCCAGCGTCTTGCAACGCTTCAGGACAGGCTGCATATTCTTAGCCATAATTTGTTTCCTCCTTCAATTATACTCTTCTTCTCTTCGGAGGACGGCATCCATTGTGCGGAATCGGCGTGACGTCCTTGATCATGGTTACGTCCAGACCCGTGGTCTGCAGAGCGCGGATCGCAGCTTCACGGCCGGCGCCGGGGCCCTTGACATAAACCTCAACCGACTTCATGCCGTGCTCCATCGCCACCTTGGCAGCGGTTTCGGCTGCGGTCTGAGCGGCGAAGGGGGTGGACTTTCTGGAGCCTCTGAACCCAAGCTCACCGGAGCTCGCCCAGGAAACAGCGTTGCCCTGGGTGTCGGTGATGGTAACAATCGTATTGTTGAACGTGGACTGGATATGGGCAGCACCACGGTCGATATTCTTGCGCTCGCGGCGGCGGCGGACGGTAGCCGCTTTCTTCGCACCTTTCTGCTGTGCCATCTTATTCCCTCCCTACTTACTTCTTCTTGTTGGCCATGGTCTTGCGGGGACCCTTGCGGGTGCGGGCGTTGGTCTTGGAACGCTGTCCTCTGACCGGCAGCCCCTTGCGGTGACGCAGGCCACGGTAGGAACCGATTTCAATCAGTCTCTTGATATCGAACGCCACGTCGCGGCGCAGGTCGCCTTCCACGCGGCAGTTGTGATCGATATATTCTCTGAGCTTGGCAGCGTCGTCCTCGCTCAGGTCGCGCACTCTGACGTCCGGATTCACGCCGGTCGCGGCGCAGATGTCAGTGGCGGTCTTACGGCCAATGCCGTAAATATAGGTAAGAGCGATTTCGATACGCTTGTCTCTGGGCAGGTCGATACCGGATATACGCGCCATTCTGGTTGCACCTCCAAATCGTGTCTATGCGCCTTAACCCTGGCGCTGCTTGTGCTTGGGATTCTCACAGATGACCATGACTTTTCCCTTGCGCTTAATAATCTTGCACTTTTCGCAAATCTTCTTTACAGAAGGTCTTACTTTCATTTGTGCGCCCTCCTTAGGAACAATATTGTCAGCCTGAAAGCCGGAAAACCGGCTCCAACATGTTTATTTGGAACGCCAGGTAATGCGCCCGCGGGTAAGATCATAAGGAGAAAGCTCAATCGTTACCTTGTCTCCGGGCAGGATGCGGATGAAGTTCATACGCAGCTTGCCGGAAATGTGGGCCAGAATCTGGTGCTTGTTCGGAAGCTCCACCATAAACATGGCGTTCGGCAGGGCCTCCACGACGGTCCCCTCAGTCTCAATTACGTCCTGTTTTGACATTCAAAAGCCTCCTTAAGTCGGAGAAGCCTCGCCGGAAACGGCGGAAAGGGCTTTCCTTATCTCTCGGTTTGTCTGCAATGAACCTTCGCCCAGCACGACGGCGGTGGGAAAAAGGTGTTTCTGGTTTTTCCGCTTCGGGTGCGAAAGGCTGCGGCGCTTGCCGTCACAGATGACGGCGTAGCCGTTTTCAGCCGAAAGGACGGTAAAAAAGCCGCCCTCGTCGCGCCCTGCCGCCGCACGAACCACAAGTCCTCTCACAAATTCCATGCGCAGCCCTCTCAATCCGGCAGCGTCAGAATGACGGGGCCGTCCGGGGTGACTGCGACGGTGTGTTCAAAGTGAGCGGAGAGCTTGCCGTCCGCCGTTACAGTGGTCCACCCGTCTTTCAGGGTTTCCACCTCTTTCACGCCCTCGTTGATCATCGGCTCAATGGCGATGGTCATGCCCGGCAACAGGCGCACGCCCCTTCCGGGGGTGCCGTAATTCGGGACCGCAGGGTCCTCATGCATCTTCGCGCCTACCCCGTGGCCGACAAAGCTTCGTACCACAGAGTAACCGCGAGCTTCGACATACCGCTGCACCGCGCTGCCGATATCGCCGATGCGGTTTCCCGCTTTGGCGGCGGCGATTCCCTCAAACAGGGCCTCGCGCGTTGCGTCCATCAGCGACTGCGCCTCTTTGGAGACGTCTCCGCAGGGGAACGTCCAGGCATTGTCGCCCACAAATCCCTCAAACGTGGCGCCAATGTCAATGCTGACAATGTCGCCCTGCTTGAGAAGGATTTTCTTTCCCGGTATGCCATGGATCACCACGTTGTTCACGGAAATACAGCTGCTTGCGGGGAACCCGCCGTACCCGAGGAAAGTAGGGATTGCACCCTGTTCCTCGATGTAGCGGCGAACGATGCGGTCGATCTCCCAGGTGGAAACACCGGGCTCAACCGCCTCCCCTGCCAAGCGGAGCGCGCGGGAGGAAATTTTGCCGGCCGCTCTCATTGCGGAGAGCTCACGGCTTGTTTTGAGAACAATCATCGCCTTACGCCTTCAATGCTTCCAGCGTGAGACGGGACGTATCCGCCACATCCTCCTGACCGGTCACGATGGAGAGCTTGCCCTGCTTCTCATAGTAAGCCTTGAGAGGCTCGGTCTGCTCATGGTAAACCTTCAGGCGCTCCTTGACTGTATCCGGGTGGTCATCCTTGCGCTGAACGAGGGTGCCGCCGCACTTGCAGACGCCCTCCTTCTCCGGCTTCTTGTAAAGCAGGTGATAGGAGGCGCCGCAGGCTTCGCAGACACGGCGTCCGGACATACGCTCGACGATTTTCTCGTCCGGGACCTCAATGTCAATGACCTTGTCAATGACGATGCCCATGTTGTCCAGAGCCTCGGCCTGAGGGATGGTGCGCGGGAAGCCGTCGAGGATGAAACCGTTCTTGCAGTCATCCTGCTGAAGCCGCTCCTTGATGATGCCGATCACGACCTCATCGGGAACAAGCTTGCCTTCCTCCATAAAGGACTTGGCGCGCAGACCCATCTCCGTGCCGTTCTTCAGCGCTTCGCGGATCATGTTACCGGTCGAAACGGCCGGAATGTGAAGATGTTCGCAGATAACCTCTGCCTGTGTGCCTTTACCGGCGCCGGGAGCGCCGAGCAGAATCAAATTCATACCGATTCCTCCTTAATCAAGGAACCCCTTATAATGACGCATCATCATCTGGGATTCCAGCTGCTTCGCGGTATCCAGGGCAACGCCGACCATAATCAGGATGGAGGTGCCGCCGAACGACAGGCCATGCATGGCCGTCGCATTCGAGTAGATGATGGGCAGGAGCGCAATCGCTGCAAGGAACAGCGCTCCGATGAGCGTGATCTTGGAAAGAATTTTGGAAATGAAGTCCGCAGTCGGCTTGCCGGGACGGATGCCCGGGATGGTGCCGTTGTTCTGACGGAGGTTATTGGCCATCTCTATCGGATTGTACTGAATCGTCAGATAGAAATAGGCGAACATGATAATCAGGAAGAAATACAGGACGCCATAGAGCAGACCTGTCGGGGAAAGGGCGGAGAAGAACGCGCCCCAGAAGCCTTCCTTGGCGTTTTCGCCCAGGAACATCTCGATGGTGCTCGGGATGGACAGGATGGAGCTTGCGAAGATGATGGGCATGACGCCGGACATCGCAACCTTAATCGGAATATGCGTGCTCTGGCCGCCGTACATCTTACGCCCCACAACGCGCTTGGCGTACTGTACGGGAATGCGGCGCTCGGAATTGTTCATGAAAACAATGACCCAGATTACCGCAAGGAACAGGACGATGAAGAACGGTGCAAAGAAGAAATACTGTCCATACTCCGCAGGAGCCTGCATCGCCTGATTGAAATAGATATACAGGGTGTTGAAGGTGGTAGGAAGACGGGAGACGATACCGGCAAACAGCAGGATCGAGATACCGTTTCCAACGCCCTTGTCGTTGATCTGCTCGCCCAGCCACATCATCAGCGCCGTGCCGGCGGTGAAAACCATGATGATGATGATGGCAGTAAACACCTGCTCCCAGCCGCTTGTATACATGGCAATCGTCTTGACAGTGCCGTCTTCCATGCGGATAGTGGTGTTGCGCAGATAGAAATAGTACGCTGTACCCTGGATAAGGCCCAGCAGAACGGTCACATAGCGGGTGATGGTCGCAATCTTCTTGCGGCCCTCCTCGCCTTCCTTCGCCATCCGCTCCAGAGGAGGAATCGCGACGGTCAGCAGCTGCATAATAATGGAGCTGTTGATATAAGGGCTTACGCCCATGGCGAACAGCGTTGCGTTGGAGAACGCGCCGCCGGTCAGCATGTCAAGGTAACTCAGGGCGGTACCGCCCTCCGCAACCTTGGACATCACCTGCTGAAGAGCATCCGTGTTCAGAAACGGCACCGGAATCACGGCGCCGAGACGGAACACAATGACAATCAAAATGGTAAACAGAATCTTCTTGCGCAGTTCGGGAATACTCCAGGCGTTCTTAATTGTTTTGAACAATTCAGATCACCTCTGCCTTCCCACCTGCGGCTTCGATCTTCTGCTTTGCAGCTTCGGAATAGGCATTGACTTTCACAGTCAGCTTCTTGTCAAGCTTGCCGTTGGCGAGGATTTTCACCCCGTCGCAGCAAACCTTTACGATGCCGGCGTCAATCAGAGCCTGCGTGTCAACGACAGCGCCATCCTCAAACTTGTTGAGGGTACCAACGTTAACCGCCACGATGGTCTTGGCAAAAATGTTGTTAAAGCCTCTCTTCGGGACTCTTCTCTGCAGAGGCATCTGGCCGCCTTCAAAGCCGGGACGCATGCCGTGGCCCGCTCTGGCCTTCTGGCCCTTGTGGCCCTTGCCGGCGGTCTTGCCCTGTCCGGAGCCCTGTCCTCTGCCGATTCTCTTGCGCTCCTGGACAGAACCGGGAGCCGCAGTCAGATCATGCAACTTCATTGGTGTTCGCACCTCCTTGTTTACGCATTGTTCACTTCGATGAGGTGGATAATCTTGGCCACCTTGCCTTTGGTCTGCTCGTTGTTCGGCTGCGTGGTAACGTCGCCGATCTTGCGCAGGCCAAGTGCATGGGCGGTTGCAATCTGGTCTTTCTTGGAGCCGATCAGGCTCTTTACCAGCTTAATGGTAATCTGTTCCATCTTGCGCCCTCCCTCTTACAGAATGTCCTTCACGGACTTACCGCGGATGGCGGCAACCTCTTCAGCGTTGCGCAGCTGAGCCATGCCGGCCAGCGTCGCGCGCACCACGTTGCAGGGGTTGTTGGAGCGCAGCGCCTTGGTACGGATATCGCGGATGCCGACTGCCTCGACAACAGCACGAACCGGGCCGCCGGCGATCACGCCGGTACCGGGGGCGGCGGGCTTCATGAGCACCTTGCCGGCGCCGAACTCGCCGATGATCTCGTGCGGGATGGTGGTGCCGCGCAGGGAAATCTTAATGAGGTTCTTCTTCGCATCCTCGATGCCCTTGCGGATAGCGTCCGGAACTTCGCCGGCCTTGCCGATGCCGAAGCCCACGGTGCCGTTGCCGTCGCCGACAACAACGAGGGCCGCGAACTTGAAGATACGGCCGCCCTTCACCGTCTTGGACACGCGGTTGATTGCAACTACATGCTCCTTCATCTCGTCCTGCTGAGAACGGGGCGCATCAAATCTAGCCAAATGAATTCCTCCTTACTTAGAACTTGAGGCCGCCCTCACGGGCGCCATCGGCCAGTTCCTTGACGCGGCCGTGGAAAATATAGCCGCCGCGGTCAAAAACGACCTCTTCGATTCCCTTTTCAGCAGCACGCTTTGCGATCATCTCGCCGACCTTGCGCGCGGCGTCCTTGTTTCCGCCATTGCCAGCAAAATCCTTGTCCAGGGTGGAAGCTGCTGCAAGAGTAACTCCCTTGACATCGTCAATGATCTGGGCGTAGATGTTTTTGCTGGAGCGAAATACGTTCAGGCGGGGGCACTCGGAAGTGCCCGAAACCTTGCCGCGCACACGGCGGTGGCGGTTCAGTCTGGCTTTATTGGTATCAGCCTTTTTCACCATTTGCTCTTCACTCCTTCTTACTTCTTAGCGCCCTTACCGGCCTTGCCTTCCTTATGACGGACAACCTCGCCAGTATAGCGGATACCCTTGCCCTTGTACGGCTCGGGCGGACGCTTCTCGCGGACTTCCGCGGCAAACTGGCCGACGGCCTGCTTGTCAGAGCCGGAAATGACGATCTTGTTCGCGGTCGGGCACTCGATGGTGATCCCGTCGATGGACGGAACGATCACCTGATGGGAGTAGCCCAGGTTCATCACAAGGTTCTTGCCCTGCATCTGCACACGGTAGCCGACACCGTTGACGTCGAGCTCCTTCTTGAAGCCCTCGGTCACGCCGACCACCATATTGTGGACCAGCGTGCGGGTCAGGCCGTGCAGTGCACGGTTCTCCTTCTCGTCGTTCGGACGGGTGACAAAGATCTCATTGCCCTCCGCCTTGATGTTCATGTTCGGATGGAAAGCCTGGGTCAGCGTGCCCTTGGGGCCTTTCACCGTAACAACGTTGGCGTCGATCGTGACGGTCACGCCAGCGGGAATATTTATGGGTTTTCTTCCAATTCGCGACATGTCTGCACCCCCTTGATTACCAGATGAAAGCCAGGACCTCGCCGCCGAGGTTCTGCTTGCGAGCCTCGCGGTCGGTCATCACGCCGCGGCTCGTGGAAATGATAGCGATGCCGAGGCCCTTCATGACCTTCGGCAGCTCTGCGGCATTGGAGTAAATGCGCAGGCCGGGCTTGCTCACACGGCGCAGGCCCTGGATGACGGGGGCCTTGCCCTCGCCGTACTTCAGCGTCACCTTGATGACGCCCTGCTTGCCGTCCTCGGTGACGGTGTAGTTCTTTACATAACCCTCGTCCACCAGAATCTGGCAGATGGCCTTCTTCATGTTGGAAGCGGGGATCTCAACCGAGTCATGCTTGGCCGAGCTCGCATTGCGAATGCGGGTCAGCAAATCAGCAATGGTATCTGTAATCTGCATGCCGTTACCTCCTTACCAGCTGGCCTTTTTCACGCCCGGAATCTCGCCCTTGTAAGCGAGCTCCCGGAAGCAAATGCGGCAGATTCCGAACTTGCGAAGATAGGCATGCGGCCGGCCGCAGATCTTGCAGCGGTTGTACTCGCGGGACGAGAACTTCGCAGGTCTCTTCTGCTTGATTTTCATAGAAGTCTTGGCCACAATAATCCCTCCTTATTTCGCGAAGGGAGCGCCCATGAGCGTCAGCAGCTCGCGGGACTCCTCGTCGGTCGTGGCGGTCGTGACAAAGCAAATGTCCATGCCGCGGACCTTATCGATCTTGTCGTACTCGATTTCCGGAAAAATCAACTGCTCTTTGATGCCCATGTTGTAGTTGCCACGGCCGTCGAAGGAGTTCGGGTTGATTCCGCGGAAGTCTCTGACGCGGGGGAGGGCCACGTTAAAGAGGCGATCCATGAACTCGTACATTCTGTCGCCGCGAAGAGTAACCTTCACGCCGATGTTCATGCCTTCGCGAAGCTTGAAGTTCGCGACGGACTTCTTCGCCTTGCAGACCATCGGACGCTGGCCGGTGATCTTCATCAGGTCCGCCATGATGGCGTCGATGGCCTTGGCATTTTCCTTGGCCTCGCCGGCGCCGACGTTGATGACGATCTTATCGAGCTTCGGGATCTGCATGACGCTCTTGTAAGAGAATTTCTTCATAAGGGCGGGCGCAACGTCCGCCTTGTAATAATCTTTCAGTCTGGCCATGTTTTCCCTCCTCAAAGCGCTTCTTTGCATTTCGCGCAGATGCGCTCAGAAACGCGCTTCTGCTTGCCTTCGACCTCTTCGAAATGCACCTTGTGCTGCGCGCGGGTCGGCTTGTTGCAGTGCGGGCAGACGAGCTGCACCTTGCAGGCATACATGGCGCCCTCGGCCTTCACGATGCCGCCCTGCTCGCCCATACGGCGGGGCTTAACATGCTTCGTAACCATGTTGCGGCCTTCGATGATGACCTTGCCCTCCTCGGGGCTGACGGCCAGCACCTTGCCCTGCTTGCCGCGCTCGCGGCCGCTCATAATGATAACGGTGTCACCGGTCTTGACATGAACCTTCTTATTCATCTAGTGAGCACCTCCCATCAAAGCACTTCGGGGGCAAGGCTCAGGATCTTCAGGTAATCCTTGTCGCGCAGCTCTCTGGCGACAGGCCCAAAGATACGGGTGCCCCTCGGGTTCTTATCTTCCTTGATGATGACGGCTGCATTCTCGTCAAAACGAATGTAGGTGCCGTCGTCACGGCGAATGGCGGAAGCGGTGCGGACAATAACCGCCTTCACAACATCGCCCTTTTTCACCTGGCCGCCGGGTGCCGCTTTCTTCACGGAAGCAACCACCACGTCGCCAATATTGGCATACCTTCTGCCGGTACCGCCGAGAACGCGGATGCACATAAGCTCCTTCGCGCCGGTGTTGTCGGCAACTTTCAGGTAGGTCTGCTGTTGAATCACAGTGCGTTCCTCCTAACTTGCTGAATTACGAAATAACGAATCTTATTTCGCCTTCTCAATCACTTCGACGAGACGCCATCTCTTTTCCTTGGAAAGGGGGCGGGTCTCCATCACACGCACGCGGTCACCGATTGTGCATTCATTGTTCTCGTCATGTGCCTTCAGCTTAACGGTACGTTTGATAATCTTCTTGTAAAGCGGATGCTTGACGCTGTCCTCAACGGCGACGACGATCGTCTTGTCCATCTTGTTGCTGACGACGCGGCCGACATTGGTCTTTCTCATGTTTCTCTCGCTCACAGCTTACCCCTCCTTCCGTTTACGCGTTCGCGCCGTCTCTAAGCTCGTTCTCGCGCAGAACAGTCTTCACGCGGGCGATATCCTTCTTGACGGCGGAAATGCGCATCGGGTTATCGAGCTGATTGATAGCAAGCTGGAAACGCAGATTGAAAAGCTCGGCCTTGAGGTCCTTAAGCTTCGTCTCGAGCTCCGCGGTGGTCAAATCTCTGACTTCTGAGGCCTTCATTACTGCTCAACCCCCGTTTCTTCCTTCGTTACGATCTTGCACTTAACCGGCAGCTTGTGGGAGGCCAGGCGGAGAGCCTCGCGGGCCATCTCCTCGGAAACGCCTCCGATTTCAAACATCACTCTGCCGGGCTTCACGACAGCCACCCAGTACTCCGGAGAACCTTTACCGGAACCCATTCGGGTTTCAGCCGGCTTCTCGGTGATGGGCTTGTCGGGGAAAATCTTAATCCAGACCTTACCGAATCTCTTGCAGTAACGGGTCATGGCGACACGAGCCGCCTCGATCTGGTTGGAGGTGATCCATGCCGGCTCGAGAGCCTGAAGGCCAAAATCACCGTAGGAAACCTTGCTTCCGCGGTACGCTTTGCCGGTCAGACGGCCGCGATGTACTCTGCGGTATTTAACGCGCTTGGGCAAAAGCATTATTTATTGCCTCCTTCCCTGCGGGGCTGCTTGTTCGCCTGATGGAGAACCTCGCCCTTGTAGAGCCAAACCTTCACGCCGATGCGGCCGTAGGTGGTCGCAGCCTCGGCAAAGCCGTAGTCAATGTCGGCGCGCAGCGTCTGCAGCGGGATGGTGCCGTCATGATACTGCTCGGTACGAGCAATCTCGGCGCCGCCGAGACGGCCGGAAACCTGGGTCTTGATACCCTTGGCGCCCAGCTTCATGGAGCGGCCGATGCACTGCTTCATGGCGCGGCGGAAGGAAATTCTGCGCTCGAGCTGGTCGGCGATGTTCTCGGCGACGAGCTGGGCGTTCAGGTCGGGGGACTTGACCTCAACAATGTTGATGGCGACGTCCTTGCCGAGGATCTTCTCGCACTGCAGGCGCAGCTTCTCAATCTCAGCGCCGCCCTTGCCGATGACCATGCCCGGCTTCGCGCAGTGGATGTGAACGCGAACCTTGGAAGCGGTGCGCTCGATCTCAATCTTCGGGACGCCGGCCGCCTTGAGCTGCTTCTTCAGCGTCTTGCGCAGGTTGTAATCCTCCACAAGCGTATCGCCGAAATCGGCTTTCTTTGCAAACCAGCGGGAGTCCCAGTCTTTAATTACGCCCACACGGAGACCGTGCGGATTCACTTTCTGGCCCATAGTTTACCTCCTCTGCTTATTCTTTCTCTTTGAGCACCAGGGTGACGTTGGAAGTCTTCTTCTCGATGCGATACGCGCGGCCCTGTGCTCTCGGACGAATGCGCTTGAGGGTGGGACCCTGGGACACGGAGCATTCCGCAACGTAGAGTTTGGAAACATCCATGTTATGATTATTCTCGGCGTTCGCGATAGCCGACTTCAAAAGCTTCTCCAGGGATTCGCAGGCGGCCTTCGGCGTGTGCTTGAGGATAGCCATTGCGACGTCCGCAGGCTTGTTGCGAATCAAGTCCAGAACGATGGACACCTTGCGGGGAGAAATGCGGGCGTATCTCAACTGTGCCCTTGCTTCCATGCTATACACTCCTTTCAGACCTTACTTGGACCCTGTGGTTTTGGCGCCGGCATGGCCCTTGAAGGTTCTGGTGGGGGCAAACTCGCCGAGCTTGTGGCCGACCATGTCCTCCGTGACATACACCGGAACATGCTTGCGGCCGTCGTGGACCGCGATGGTGTGGCCGACAAAATCCGGGAAGATCATGGAAGCTCTGCTCCAGGTCTTGACGATTTTCTTCTCGCCGGCCGCGTTCATTTCCTGAATCCTCTTGAGCAGCACAGGCTGTACATAAGGACCCTTTTTCAAGCTTCTGCTCATAATTCGTAAGCTCCTTTCTGCACGCCTTATTTGCCGTTTCTGCGCTTCACGATAAACTTATCGGAGCGGTTGTGGTGGGCGCGGGTCTTGTAGCCGAGAGCCGGCTTGCCCCACGGAGTCAGCGGGCCGGGATGGCCGATCGGGCTCTTGCCCTCGCCGCCGCCGTGCGGGTGGTCGTTCGGGTTCATGACGGAGCCGCGGACGGTGGGTCTCCAGCCCATGTGACGCTTACGGCCGGCCTTGCCGATCTTCACGTTCTCATGGTCGATGTTGCTGACCTGACCGATGGTGGCCATGCAGGTAACGCTGACGTTGCGCAGCTCGCCGGAGGGCAGTCTGAGCAGAGCCAGGCCGTTCTCCTTCGCCATGAGCTGAGCCATGTTGCCGGCGGCGCGGGCAAGCTGGGCGCCCTTGCCGGGATACAGCTCCACGTTGTGGATGAAGGTACCGACCGGGATGTTGCTCAGCGGCAGAGCGTTGCCGGGCTTGATGTCGGCGTCAGCGCCGGAGACGATAACGTCGCCGACCTTCAGGCCGTTCGGAGCGATGATATAACGCTTCTCGCCGTCCTCATACTGCACGAGAGCGATGAAAGCGGAGCGGTTCGGATCGTACTCGATCGTCTGCACGGTCGCCTTCACGCCGTCCTTCTGACGCTTGAAGTCGATGATGCGGTACTTTCTGCGGTTTCCGCCGCCGCGATGACGGACGGTGATGCGGCCGTAGCTGTTGCGGCCGGATTTATGATTCAGCGGAGCCAGCAGGCTCTTCTCGGGGGCAACCTTGCTCAGTTCGGAATAATCCGTAACCGACATGTTGCGTCTGCCTGCCGTGTTCGGCTTGAAATTGATAATAGGCATTCGGTTTCACACTCCTCATGATGGCTTTGCGGGGGAATGCCGGTCCCCCATCCATGCCTTTGGCACAGGCAGGGCCCGCGCCAAACTAAGCTTTGTATTCCAGGGATTTCCCGGCTTACATCATGCCTTCAAAGAACTCGATGGTCTTGCTGTCCTCGGTCAGGGTGACAATGGCCTTCTTCCAGGCGGAGGTGTAACCCTCGCTGCGGCCCTGGCGGCGGAAATGTCCGCGCACGTTCATGGTGTTGACCTTTGCAACCTTCACGCCGAAGAGCTCTTCCACGGCTCTGGCAACATCAACCTTGGTGGCGTTCTTGGCAACCTCGAAGGTGTACTTCTTCATGCCAATGCCGGTCATGCTTTTCTCGGTGATAATGGGGCGCACGATGATATCCTGAGCTGCCATTATGCATACACCTCCTCGATCTTAGCGACGGCGTCCTTCGCGACGATGAACATGTCGGCGTTGAGGATGTCGTACACGTTTAAGGTGTTGACCTGAGCGGTCTTGACGCCGGGGATGTTCGCGGCGGAGGCGATGACCTTCTCGTTCACCTCGGGGAGAACGATGAGGGCCTTCTTCTCGGCTCCGACAGCCTTGAGCATCGCGGCGATCGTCTTGGTCTTGTACTCGTCCATCGTGATGGCGTCGATAACGACCATCTCGTTCCCGGCCACCTTGGCGGAGAACGCGGACTTCATGGCCAGGCGTCTGACCTTCTTGTTCACGGTGTAGCTGTAGTCGCGCGGCTTCGGCGCAAACACGATGCCGCCGTGCGTCCACTGCGGCGCGCGGGTGGAACCCTGACGCGCATGGCCCGTGCCCTTCTGACGCCACGGCTTCTTGCCGCCGCCGGAAACCTCCGCGCGGGTCAGAGCGGACTGGGTGCCCTGGCGCTGGTTGGCCAGGTAATTCTTTACCATATGGAGCATGACGCTCTTGTTGGGCTCAATTCCGAATACGGCCTCGGACAGGTCGATGCTTCCGACCTCTTTGCCGGCCATATCAAGTACTGCTACCTTAGGCATTCAAATTCCTCCTTCCCTTACGCTTTGACGCTGTCATGGATGACAACATATCCGCCGTTGGGGCCGGGGACGGCGCCCTTAATCGCAATCAGATTGTTTTCGGCATCCACTTTGACAACAGTCAGATTCTGGACGGTAACCTTCTCTGCGCCCAGGTGTCCGGGAAGTCTCTTTCCCTTGAACACGCGGGAAGGATCGGAAACCGGGCCGTTGGAACCGGCATGGCGCGCCACAGGACCGGTACCGTGGCTCTCACGGAGACGGTGCTGGTTCCAGCGCTTGATGGCGCCGGCGTAGCCCTTACCTTTGCTGGTGCCCTGCACGTCCACCTTGTCGCCGGCGGCGAACACGTCGGCCTTTACCAGGTCGCCCACGTTCATGCCGCTGATGTCAGCGAAGCGGAACTCCTGCAGCTTCTTCTTCGGGGCGACATCGCCCTTATCGAAGTGGCCCTTGAGGGGCTTCGTCACACGGTTGGCCTTCTGGTCGCCGTAGCCGAGCTGAACGGCGTCGTAGCCGTCGTTCTCAACGGTCTTCTTCTGCGTCACGACGCAGGGACCGGCTTCGATGACGGTGACGGGAACCACATTTCCCTTTTCGTCGAAGATCTGCGTCATGCCGATCTTCTTACCGATGATACCTTTTTGCATTGTTTTACCTCCTATGCAGGTTATTGGTTGGCTTTTGCCAACATGACCCCAGCCGCCGGTAGGTTGACGTTACGCTTTGATCTCGACGTCAACGCCTGCGGGGAGCTCCAGACCCATCAGAGCATCCACGGTCTTGTTCGAGGGCCGGAGGATGTCAATCAGTCTCTTGTGGGTACGCATCTCAAACTGCTCACGGCTGTCCTTATACTTATGCACAGCACGCAGAATGGTGATGATCTGCTTCTCGGTCGGCAGCGGAACAGGGCCGCTCACGCGGGCGCCGGTGCGCTTCGCCGTCTGCACGATCTTCTCCGCGGACTGATCCACGAGCTGATGGTCATACCCCTTGATTCTGATTCTGATTTTCTCCTTGACTGCCACTTAGAATCGCCTCCTTGTTGTAGTTGGCGGGCGGCGTTTTTATTTCCTCACACAGCTCCGGGTGTTTCGCGCCCGGGCATTAAAAAACCGGATTTGACTTTTGCAAGCTAAACCCGGCAGGTGGCATAAAAACGTCTGGACCCGGCACGGCGCGGCAACCCTTCCAGCGGCCGTCCCTGAAATCCACAATATCTGTCGCCCGGTTTAAAATCGGACATACTCCACGGAAAAACCGGCTGTTTTCAGCCGCAACCTCCCGCTTCAACGCATATCTGTCGCAGTCTCGACCTGATTATGATACCATAGGTCTCTGAAAAACGCAAGAGAAATTTTCTCTTTTTTGGCAGAATATTTGAAAAATATTTTGTCCATTTTGACAATGGATCCTGCCAGTCATTTTTCCGTTTCCATCACGGCACTCCGCATGAAAAAACCGGGCGGCCAGCCGCCCGGTTCAGGAAATTCCAATCGCTTCCCACAATACGCTGTCGCTGCGGTATGCAGCGGCCACATTCAGAGGAATCGTAATCGTCAGCGTACCGCCGGCCGCACGCGGCACGGGATAGCCAAACTCCGCGAAACCGCTGCCGAAGGCCACCGGCACACCCGGAAGCCCGGCACGCAGCCGATCCTTCGTCAAATAAGTCAGCAGGGAATCCTCCACGCCATCCTGCTCCAACTGCTCGCGCAGAGCCCCCGAAAGCCCGTCCAAATCCGCAAACAGGTCAGCGCAGGTCACTTCCTCGCCGGTACGCAGATCACAGTTGAAGGTATACCATTCCTTGGATGGGGCCTGCTGCGCGGAGTCATTGATATCCATCGTAAAGGCCACGCTGAAAAAATCGTCGGTGGGCAGATAGCATTGGCTTCCGCCTATCAGCAGAACTGTCCTTTGCTCCCGCGGAGCGGAAGAAGCCTCCGCGGAGGAAACGTCCGCCGAAGACGCCTCCGGCGCCGAAACGGGAGTCTGCTCCTGCTCCAGCAGCTCCGCCGTTTGCAGAGCCCGTTCCCGCAGAAGAGTGTTCAGCTCCTCGCGGCCCTCCCCCTCAATCTGGGGATAGGACACGGTGATTTCCAGCGATTCCCCGGAAAGATGGTATTCCTCCATGCGGTAACTGATCGCTGGGTTCCCTATGCCCTCCTGCACCGTCTCCGCCGGAAGAGCGTCTCCGCCGGCCGCCTGAAGCATGGCCTCCGGCGCCGAAGAAACAGCCGCAGATGAAACCGGAGAGGCCGCCTGCGACACCGCCGCCTGCGGCATTGCTTCACAGGAGGGCGAAAAAAGCAAGACCGCTGCCGTCAGGACAGCCGCCGTAAAGCGTAAGCCTTTTCCTTTTTTCCCGCCTTTCATACTCCTGTGCTCCCTCTTCCGGGAAGCGTGCCCCCTCTGAGCACGGCAATATTCCCTACCTTTATACTATTCTGTCGAAATCGGAAATACAAGTGGTAATACAATACAAAAAATTGGACTCTTCTTTTACGTTTCCTTCCTGCGCGGCAGAGCCAGCCACACGACGGGAGGAATCGCGGTGAAAAAGGCGTACAGATAGCGCAGCTCACAGTAGGTGGGGGCTGCAATCATGGTCGTGGCCCACAGCGCGAGCAGAGGAATCAGCAGCAGCACACTTTTTCCCTCTCTGCGCGCAAGCAGGAGCGCGCAGGCAAAGAACGCCAGCCACACCATAGACGCAATATTATAGAAGGGCCCGGTGAATTCTCCCTTTTGGAGATCCTCCACCTTTTCCTGAATCACGGGCTGCCAGTCCTTTCCCAAAAAGCGCTCAGAGAGATTGGCAGGCTCAATCCCATAGGTATCCCCATAGCCGACAATCCCGTCCGCGACAATCCAGTTTGTGGTTCCCAGCCGCCAATAGCCCGCTGTCTCCATCAAAAAGGCAATGCAGTATTCCTTGAAATTCGGGAACAGCATCCCGAACCAGGTGGAGAAGAACGCTCCTTTATTCTCCTCCAGAAAGGCATTGTCAAATTCCGTATGGAACTTGATGCGGTCCGCCGTGAAGGCCCAGTACGCCTCCTTTGTTTTCTCCAGAGGCAGAAGCTGATCCAGATATTCCGCCTGTTCCTCGGAAATCACCCCGTCCCGGTTCACCACGCGGGCCATCTGCTGCAAGGGGATTCCAAGCGACTCCGCAAAGGGGCTCTGCGCATATCCCAGAGCGCGGTATCCAGGCCCCTGCACCGCCCAGATTCCCACCAGCAGGGCAAGGAAAAGAGGGACGCACCGTTTCCAGTGCTTCCGCAGCTGCACGCCTGCCACCAGGAAAACGCAGACGAGCAGATACAGGCCATTGTTGCGCAGAAAGGCAGCAGCCAGACAAAGCAGAGAGAAATGGATCATTCCCTGCCAGCGCAGAAGATTCTGCCCTCCCGTGCGCACTACATCGGCCAGGAAGAGAGTCAGCAGGAGCAGCACGCCGCCAAAGAGAACATCCTTCCACACCGTGACGGCATACATGCCGTGCAGCGGGTTCACGCCAAACCACAGCACCAGCAGCCACAAAACCCAGCGCGGACAGCCGCGACGGCGCATCCAGTACAGCGTATAGCCGAAAATGGACGCCATGCAGAGCAGCTGGAAGAGGACGAAGAACGCAATCCCGGCGTTGGGATCGTCAAACAGGTTGCCCAGCGCGAGAAAAACCGCCATCACAAGCTGATACACCACCGGCTGCTGGTTGGAGATTGGCGCAATTCCGGCGGCGCGTACATAGCAGGCGAAGGAATCCCCTGTCATCAGGCCAGGGAAAAAGACAAAGTAATAAAACAAAAAGCACAGCGCAATCAGTCCCGACCATGACGCCCAGCTCATAATCCGGGAAACCACCGGCTCCTCCTGCGTTTCCGTCAGCGCGGACAGAGGATGCGCCCGCAGCCACTGGGAAACAGTCACACCCAGCGCAGCAAAAAACAATGAAAAGCAAACCCAGTACACCAGGTCGGACGCGGTCAGCCCAAGGAATTCCACGGCCTCCTCATCCACACGCCTCCCGACAACCACAGCGGCGGAGAACAGCGCGCCAAACACGGAGAGCACCGCCCAGCTGCGCTTATCCCGGCAGCGCAGAGAGGCGCGCAGAGACAAAAAGGAAGCACCGGAAGCGAGCATGTAGAGCAGCAGGTTCCAGGTCAGCGAAAAAAAGCGGAAGAACAGAAAAACACAGCCGAGAGAAAACAGCAGGCATACCGCCTGCGTCAGAACATCCTTACGGTCAGCGATCCATTTCACCGGCTTCATGGCGTGCCTCCTCCTCAAACATCGTCAGCATCAGCTCAAACAGCTGCCGGTGTTTTTTTACCACCACATCGAGAATCATACCCGCGACAAAGGCAAGCAATGCACAGAGCCCAAACGTGGCGGAAACGATCAGCGTCGGAAAACGCGGCACCAAACCGGTGCGCAGGAATTCCAGGCCCACAGGGAGGAAAAGCAGTACAGCCACGAGCAGGAAGATCAGAGCCGCGGCTCCGAAAAACGCAAAGGGCTTATAATCCTTATACAGCCGGAAAATGGTGCACAGCACCTTGGCACCGTCGGAATAGGTATTCAGCTTGGATACGCTGCCCTGCGGGCGATCGCGGTAATCCACCGGAATCTCGCGAATCAGAAAGTTCTTGTCCACCGCATGGATGGTCATTTCCGTCTCTATTTCAAAGCCGCGCGAGAGGACGGGGAAGGTTTTCACAAAGCCGCGGCTGAACGCCCGGTAGCCCGTCATGATGTCGCGCACGTCAGCGTGAAACAGATGGTTGATCAGCCCCCGCACCAAACGGTTTCCCGTGTTGTGAAAGGGGCGCTTGTTCTCCGTGAAATAGGTGGAGGAAAGACGGTCGCCGTTTACCATGTCGGCCTCCCCATCGAGAATCATCCGCACCATTTCCGGGGCGTATTCCGCCGGGTAGGTATCGTCGCCGTCGATCATCAGATAGCAGTCCGCGTCGATCCGGCGGAACATGGATCGGATCACGTTGCCCTTTCCCTGCCGGTATTCCCGGCGCACGATTGCCCCCGCCTGCGCGGCCAGCTCCGCCGTCTTATCTGTGGAATTGTTGTCGTATACATAAATCTCCGCCTGCGGCAGAGCGCGGCGGTAATCCTCCACCACCTTCTGCACCGTTTTTTCCTCGTTGTAGCACGGGATCAGCACGGCTACCTTTTTCATTCCTTGTTCCCTCCGCTTTCCGTTCGGACGCCCTCGCGGCGTATGGTTTCTTTCTAAGGATTTCCCATTTTTTCCGGTTCATCCTGTAAAAAAAGTCCCGCCGGACGCCCGGCGGGACTCTCTGTGTCCTTTTTCTTATTATCCCCGTTTCGACTCTGCTTGTCAAGGCCGGATTATCCGGCTGCGCTCTCAACTCCTGAACTTATTTGCCACTCCTCACTCAAAATTCGGGAAAAATCACTGTCATACAGACTTTGGGGAATTTCGTACCGATAAGCGCCGTCCACGATCAGGGCTTCGCTGGATGAGAAAAGGAGCCAGTGCGCGGCGCTGCCGTCCGCATCCAGCAGTGTGATGCGCAGCCCCGTCTCCGACAGAGAACTGAACCGCCCCTCGAACCCCCAATCCTGATCCCGCAGGATTGCCAGCAGTTCTTCCCCGCGTTCCGGGTAAAAAGCGAAACCGTCGCCTGTTTCCACGAAAATCTGATCATATTCGGAAGAATCCAGCACACCTTCCAGCGGGGATTCCTCTGTCAGCAAAACGGGCAGACCCTCCATCTCATACGAGAGGAGGGTATCATCCAGTCCATAAAACGAGCGGTATTCCTGAATGGCAAGGTCCAAATCATCCCAGTACGGTGCGCCGCCAAGATCAACCACCCAGTGGTACATATGCGCTGCAATCTGCTCATCCCCCTGCGCAAGGGACAAATACATTTCTTCATCCGGAAACTCCGAAAGGCTTGGATCCAGATATTCTTCGACGGCTTGCAGCTCATAGGTACCGTCCTCGTTCTCTTCCAGCAGCAGCCGCGCGCCCAAAAATGCTTTTTCCTCCTCGCACAGCGCCGTCCCATCCAGGCGGAACCGGACACAGAGACCGAACGTAACACAGCTAACCTGCCGGGAGTCCGGGGCAGGAGTGGCGGAATAAAGCCAAACAGCGGGAACCGCCACCTCCACGCTGCTCTCACTCCGCATCCCTGTCATATCCAAGAACGCTTCATCCACCGCCCGCTGGATTTCCGTCCGTTCCGCGCTTTCATAGGGCGGCAGATAGACGGAGGAAAGACGATCCTTCATCTCGTCGCTGAGAAGAAAATCCTTCACCTTTGCCCGCAGGGAGGGCAGGTCATCGAGCATCATTTCCCATCCTTCGCCGTCGTATGCTCCGTCGGTCTGCATGGTGTCGTCGGGAAAAGCGGTGCAGTCAAAGCGGTAGGAGAGCAGGGAAGCGATTGATTTTTCCTCCACAGGCTCCGACAGCGTGGATTCCAAAGCGCCCGCAAGAAGCTCCTGAATCCCGGCGGGGGTCCTATCGGCGTCCGACCCTTCCCAGAGAGATTCCGCCAGGGCTACACGCCTGCCGCTGCGGCTGGTCAGCTGATTCTCTCCATCTGCGGAGAACCGCAGGAACCAGACGGCTTCCTGCCCGTCAAGGTGGTAGGAACCGGCGGTATAGTTCGTCTCGACGCCGCGCAGATCCAGATTGCACCCGTTCAAATACGCCGCTTCGTCCTCCAGCAGATAAACGGACGCTCCTCCCTCCGCGTTAATGTAGGATGCCAAAGCGTCATAGGAAAACGCAACGGCTCCATCGACCGAAATATCCAGCATGGTTTCGACCTCTGTCTCAAACAGCTCCGCTCCGCCAAGGCGGTACAGCTCCCCAACCGCAACAGCACCCGCGCTCTCCGTGTTCACCACACAGGAGCTGCTCAGAAACATGCAGGCCACCCGTTCCCCCAAAGGATCGGCTGTGACAACCGCCACCGCGTCCAGATACATACCGTCGTTCGCAATGCCGATCAGAACCGATTGGGTCAGGGAAGCCTCCACCTCATCGCCCTGCTCCACGCTCAGGGAAGGCGTATCGTTCGCCTGCGCTCCGGGTCCCGTCACCGGCTCCACGGACACAGTCAGCAAGCTTGGCAAAAGGATCGCGACGGCAAGTACCGCCAGACACGCGGCTCCCACCAGGGAAAAGCGCCGCACAGCCGGACGGCCCCGGCTGCTCCCATTTGCTCCGGACAGCACCTTGTCCCGCAGAGAACTTTCCGGACGCAGCTTCCCCACCGCACCGCGCAGCAAATCCTCTCTCGATTTCATGGCTGAATCCCCCTTTCCTCCAGATTCAATCGCAGAAGTTCACGTCCCCGGTGAAGCTGCACCTTCACCGTGCTCTCCTTTCGTCCGAGCATTTCCGCAATCTCCGCAATCCGGTAGCCTTCGATATAGTGCAGGTGAATCACTTCACGGTACTTTCCGGGAAGCCGCATCAGCTCCTCCAGCACCCCAAGCTCCTCCGGCGTTTCCTCCGTCAGATCCACACCGTTCCAATCGGCCCGCCTTCTCCAAAATGGGGTGCGCCTCAAATCGTGGCATTTATTGGTTGCCACCCGCAGAAACCATGCCTTTTCATGTTCCGCGTCCGTGAATTCCGGACGATGGCGAAGATAGGCAAAAAATGTCTCCTGCACGGCATCCTCCGCATCCTGCCGGCTGCAAAGCATGACGAAGCACAGGCGGTACAGCATGGCCCCATACCGATCGTATCGTTCCGCAAGCTCCTTCTCTTCTTCCACCCGGTGCTCCCTCCTCCCTTTCTGCCTTTAACACGGCCAACCCCGCCCAAGGGTTACAGTACGGCACAAAATTTCTCACGCAAAAAGATCCGCAAGGGTGGGAAGCAGCCATCACGCTGCCCCGTCCTTGCGGATCTTTGAACAAAAGAAGGGGTTATTCCATACCCGCTTCCACCTCTGCCAAAAAAGGGATGGAGTCTGCGGCTCCCGGACGGCTCACAGCAATCGCCGCCGCGCGGGAAGCACGCTCCAAAACCACCGGAAATTCTTCGCCTTTCAGCCACCCTGCCAGAAAATACCCGGTAAAAGTATCTCCGGCGGCTGTCGTATCCACCGCCTTGGCCTTGCAGACAGGCTGATGGAAGGCTTTCCCGCCCGCCGCGCAGATGGATCCCTTCTCTCCCAGTGTCAGCACGATCACCGCATGAGGATAGGTTTCGCACAGGCGGTTCAAAACCCTCTGGGGATCCTGCTCCCCCGTCAGCCATGCCCCCTCCGTTTCATTGAGCAAAAAGCAGTCCACCTGATCCAGCGGATACGAGGAAAGCATCTCATTCGCGGGGGATGGATTCAAAATAACCTTCATTCCCCGTTGCTTGGCCCGGCGCATGATCTCCGCCGTGTTGTCCAGTTCGTTTTGCAGCAGGATAAAGTCTCCCGGCTCAAAGGAAGCCAGCACCTGGTCGATGTACGAAGGCGTCACCCGAAGACCCTCGTCCGCGTAGAACAAAATACAGTTCTGCCCGCTGCGATCCACCTGGATCACCGTGTGCGAGGATGGTCCCGGCACTTCCCGAATCAGCGAGGTATTCACCCCGTTCTTTTCGAGCACGGCGCGCAGCTCGTCCCCATCGTTTCCTATCAGCCCGGCATGCCATACCGGCGCACCGGCTTTTGCCAGCGCAATGGATTGGTTCAGCCCCTTTCCTCCGCAGAAAATCCGGCGTGAATGAGCCCGGATGGTTTCCCCAGCACGGACAATCTCTTCCACCGCGTACACATAATCCAAATTCATTGAACCAAAATTCAAAATACGCATTTCCATCACTCCTGTCCAAAAATTCTTCTATTCACAGATACGGCAGGCCGGCGGCCGCTTCCATCAGCGGATGGCCTTTCCGCGCCAACGGTTGCTCATAAAGCGCCAGAGGAACAGAGCAGACCGCACAAACCAGTCAATAAACATGGCAAACCATACGCCCATCAAGCCCATATGGAACGCCTGTGCCAGCAGATAGCTGAAGCCGATGCGGAAAATCCACATCGAAAGCACCGAGATTCCCATGGTAAAGCGCGCATCGCCCGCCGCGCGCAGACCGTTCGGCAGCGTAAAGCTTGCGGGCCAGATCAGGATGGTAAACACCCCATTGCAGAGGATGACCTCCACCGCCATCTGCGTCGCCTCCGGGGACAGGCTGAACAGACCGGTCAAAAGGTGTGCTCCGGCCATTTCCAGCAGTGACAGCACTGTAATGCACACATAAGAAAGCAAAGTCAGCCAGCGGGTATATTTTTTCGCCTGCTCATACTCCCCGGCTCCCACGCACTGGCCCACCACCGTAACCATCGCCAGACCAATGGCAATCGATGGGATCTGCGGGAGGGAAGCCACGGAGTTTGCCGCCGCGTTGGCTGCAATCGCAGCGGTGCCAAAGGTGGCAATGAGCCCCTGCACCAGAATCTTTCCAATCTGGAACATCCCGTTTTCCAGTCCGTTTGGGATGCCAATATTGAGAATCTTGCGGATCATGGACCAGTTGGGCCGGAAAATATTCAGCGTTTCCAGATGGATTTTATCGTTCTGGTGCGGCTTGGAATGGAGCAGCCAAACCATCACGAAGGCTCCCAGCGCACGGGAAACCAGCGTGGAAATCGCCGCGCCCGCCACACCGAGCTGAAAGACATAAATCAGCAGCGCGTTGCCGCAGACATTGAGCACATTCATGATAATCGAAGTGTGCATGGAAACCTTGGAATTTCCCATCGCACGGAAGAGCGCCGCGCCGCCGTTATAAATTCCCAAAAATGGATAAGAAATCACAGACCAGAAAAAATAGGTATAGCTGTTCTGCATCACGTCGGCTTCCGCGCTGCCGAAAAGAAGATCCAAAAGGGTTTGGTTCCCCACCAGCGCCAGCAAAGCCAGCAGTGTGGACAAAAAGCCCACAGAGAGCAGGAGCTGTTTGGCTGCCAGATTTGCATTCTCGCGATCCTCCCGCCCCAGATACTGTGAGGCAACAATCGCACCGCCTGTTGCAAGAGCGGAAAAAATATTGATCAACAGGATATTGATGGAATCCACCAGCGAAACACCGGACACCGCCGCCTCGCCGCAGCTTGCCACCATCACGGTGTCCGCCATGCCGATGGTCACAGCAAGCAGCTGTTCTACCACAAGCGGCCAGATCAGACGCCTGAGCGCACGGTTTGAAAACATCATTGAACCCATCCTCCCACTCCTTCCAAAGGCCGCCATGCGGCGATTGGGAAATTATCTTTTAACCTTACGCCTTTCCAAAAGGATTGTCAAGTTTCCACAAGACTCTCGCAAATCTCTCTGCGAATTCAAGCTTTTCTTTTTGTACAAAACGTGATACCATCTTATTCAGAAAAGGAAACCGCCCAAAAGGGCCATCAAAGTGAAAAGTGATAGGAAGTGTTTTTGTGAAAAAAAAGCGTATTGTATCAGACCTGACCCTGATCTCCCTGTTCTACGTTGCGCTTGGTGTAATCCTGCTTGGCTGGCCCGAGCTTTCCTCGCGCATTATCTGCTATGCGTTCGGCGGCGTGCTCACCGTCTCCGGCATCCTGCGGATCGTCCGCTACTTCCTGCGCGATCAGTATGACGGCATGATCCGCAAGGACTTCTCCTTTGGGCTGGTGCTGGCCGCCGGCGGCCTCTTCCTAATCTTTCGGCCGGATACCGTCGTTTCCTTCCTTCCCTTTGTGTTCGGCCTGCTGCTGGTGGCGGGCTGTGCGGAAAAGCTTCAGACCGCGGCGGATCTGCGGCGGATTGGGATACCGCTGTGGTATGTCCCGCTGATTATGGGCGGCGTTTCCCTGGTGCTGGGCATCATCCTGCTCTGCCAGCCCTTTGGCAGCGCGATGATCCTCACCCGCTTCATCGGCGTTGCGATCATTGTAGAGGGTGTGGAGAACCTGGCCGCGCTTCCCATCTTTGAACGCAAGCTTCAGGATCACTACAGCGACCGCATGTGACGGTCCCGGACAGGAGGCATCTTCCATGGAATTCCGTCCGGCACGCGCGGATGAATTGTCCTGCCTGTGCGAAATGCTTGAGAACGCAAAGGAACGGCTTCGCCTGCTTGGCCTGACCCAGTGGCAGTCCGGCATCCCCAACCGCGAGATGCTTGCCGCCGATATCACAGCGGGGCGCTCCTTCGTGCTCGCGGAGCAGGGAAAGCTTCTCGCTTCCGCCGCCATCTGCTTCGGGGAGGACGAAAGCTACCGTGACATAGACGGCGCATGGCCGAATGAGGAGCCATACGCCGCGATCCACCGTATATTTACCGCGCAGGATGCTTTGCGGAAGGGATGCGGCGCTCTTCTGCTGCAAAACGCGGAAACGCTTTGCCTTGGCCGCGGCGTGCGCAACCTGCGGGCCGACACACACCGGGGAAACCTTCCCATGCAGGCCCTTCTCCGCCGGTGCGGCTTTTCTTTGTGCGGCGTCATTATTCTGCAAAACACGCCGGAAATCGATCCGGAGCGCCTGGCCTACCACAAAACCCTGACCGCAAAGGAGGAATCCTGATGAACTCCCTGTTCCGCGAGCTTGACCGGCTTCTCGAAGCCGCCCGGCGGGAGGAAAGCCTTCGCCGCCGCCTGCTTGACACGCGCGCCGCGGCGGACCCGATGGACGCATTCTGCTCTCTGGCCCAGTCCCTGGGGTATGAAATCTATCTGGGGGATCTCTTCGCCGCCGGTCAGGAATACAGCGACAACCAGTGCAAGAGCACCAACGGCGGCAACCCCCGCCCCTATGACTCCTTCAGCGACACTCTGGAATTTTTCCTCGCGGAGCTGGAACAGGCGGCCCCCCTCTCCGAATAATATGGGAACGGAGGTGATACCGCCGTGGAAATGAAGGTCTACCACTGCACGGACCCGAAGGAAAATCCCGTCCCCGGTTGGCTGCGGGGCGCGGCTCCCGCCGAGCCTCAGCAGGAAAAGACGCTGGTGGAGCGGTTCAAGGAAAATCCCGACTCCTTTTTCCCCGAATTTGTCCGGCAGGGAAGCCGCCCGCCCAAGCGGCGCGGCCATCCATAAGAAACAGCAGGGAGGACGCCCGAAAGCGTCCTCCCTGTTTTCTTTTTCCTCATTGCATCGCGTCCAGAGCGGCGGAAAGCCAGCTTTTGTATTCCTGCGCGGTATTCTGCGGGGACAACAGCTGCGCCTTTTCCCCAAATCCGGCCAGCCAGCCGAAAAACTGCGGGCTGACAGCTGCGGGCACCGTCACACGGAAATGATCCTCTCCGTCCCGGGACACCGTGAGCGCTTTTCCAAACCGATCGACGACAGCACCAATCAGCGAATTGACAAAGCGAAGCTCCACATAGCGCACCTCGCCGCCGTACATGCCGAATACAGACTGTGTATAGCGTGCCAGATCCACGCCCGCAAATGAATCCTGCCCGGCACGCGGACGATTTTTGACCTCCAGCCGTTCCATTTTGTCCACACGGTAATGCTTGATCTTTTTGGCCTTTGCGTCATAAGCCACCAGATAATAATTCTGGTTATCCCACATCAGCGCCCACGGGCTGACGCAGTAGCGTTCCCCGCCGTGGCGGTACTGCTTGCGGCACGCTTCCTGCTTGTCAAAGTCCACCACCCACTCAAAATACACAAAGGAAACGCACTTTTCCTCCGAAATCGCCGCGTGGATGGTGTCAATGTTATAATATATGCTCTCGTTCATCGTCTTGATGCGATCCGCGACATGCACCTGACGGCGGAGCGCCCCCGCCTGCCAGCGGCTCGTCATCGATTCCATCTTGCCAATCAGCGCCCGCGATTTCCTGCCGGTCAGAAAGCGCGACGACTGCACCGCGTCCACCAGAAGCTTGAGCTCCGCCAGCTCGAACTCCCGCTCGCCCAGAAAATACCCGCGCACGGGCGTGCCGACCTTCACAATGTCATAGCCGAAATCGCGCAGTGTCTCCAAATCGTCATACACGCTCTTACGCTCTGCGCTGATTCCAGCGCGCTCCAGCTCCGTGAGAAGCTGCTGCATCGTGACGGGGTGCTGCTCGTCGCTCTCCCGGCGCAGAAAGCGCAGCAGGACAAGCAGCTTGATCTTCTGATTTTTCCCGCGCGGCACGGCTCATTCCTCCTCCCACGGCGTGACGGCCCATTTCAAACATCCGTCCTCCCGGTTCTCAAAGACGCGGTAGCCTTCCAGAATCCGGTTGAGCGGCGCCTTGTGCGTGATCAGGAAGCTGGCATCCAGTCTCCCCGCTTCCATCAGACGCATCAGCTCGGAGGAATGGATGGCATCCACGCCGCCCGTCTTGAAAATGAGGTTCTTTCCATACATGGACGGAAGCGGAAGCGTCTGGTTTTCCTCATACATGGCGACAAGAGCGACACACGCATTCGGCCTTGCAATCCGCCAGGCCGTTTCCAGGCTGTCCGCGCCGCCCGCTGCTTCCACCACGCCGTCGGCGCCGCGTCCCTCTGTGAGTCCGCGCACCGCGCGTTCCGCATCCTGCTCCCGCGGATTCACGGTGAAGTCGGCCAGCCCCAGCTTCGCCGCCCGCTCCAGCCGGAACGGATCCACGTCGAGGGCGATCACGCGGGCCGCGCCAAACAGCCGGGCGCACGCCATCGCGCACAGGCCCACCGGCCCGGCCCCCACCACCGCGACGCTGTCGCCGGGGCACAGCTCGCACAGCTCCGCCCCAAAATAGCCGCTCGCGAGGATGTCCCCAAGAAACAGGGCGCTTTCATCCGTCACGGAATCCGGGATCTTCGTCAGCCCTGTGTCCGCGAAAGGGACGCGCACATATTCCGCCTGGCAGCCGTCGATCCGGCAGCCAAGCTCCCAGCCGCCATGCTCACAGTTGTTGATGAAGCCGCGCCGGCAAAACCAGCAGTCTCCGCAGAAGGTGATGCAGTTTGCCGCCACACGATCCCCGGGGCGCAGGCCGTGCACCGCTTCCCCAACCTCCTCCACCACGCCGACAAACTCGTGGCCGAGGACGATGTCCGGGTTCGCCCGGGGAACGGCTCCCCGCAGAATGTGCAGATCGCTGGTGCAGATGGTCGAGAGCGTCACGCGCACGATCGCGTCGCGCGGCTCCTGAAGCTGGGGAACGGGACGTTCCGTCAGCTCCGCGCGCCCGTCCGCCCGGCGCACCAGGGCTTTCATCCATGCCTTTTCCATGTCATTCCACCTCCGCGCCAAACGGCATGAGCGCAAGCTTTGCCAGCTTGAAGCACTGCAGGCCGAACGGGATCCCGATGATAGTGGCACAGAACAGAAGCCCGTTCACCGCCGCTACAATCGCCAGCGGAATCCCGCTGACCAGCAGCCAGATCAGGTTGAGCAGAAACGAACCCACGCCGCCGCCGTATCGCACTTCCTTTCCGAAGGGGAAGAAGGAAAGCCCGGCGATCTTGAAGCACTGCATCCCCACCGGAATCCCAATGATGGTAATGCACCACAGCACGCCCGCCGCTCCCCAGCAAAGCCCCTGCCAGAACCCTCCGCAGAGAAACCAGATCGCGTTTCCAAAACAGCCCATGCAAAGCCCTCCCGCCTGATCTTTTTTCTCAGTATGGCGTTCCCCCGCCCGTTTGTCAAGGGTATTTCCCCCGCACACAGTTATTTTACAATTCCGGCAGGCCGCAGCACAAACCGTTCTATGGCTTCCCCGGCGCCGCCCTCTTCATTCGACAGACTCGATACATAGCGGGCGCGCGCCTTGGTCTGCGCAAGCCCGTTGCACATCGCTACGGAAACACCTGCCCAATCCATCAGCTCAAAATCGTTGTCCCCATCGCCCAGAGCCATAACCTCCGCCGAGGGGACGCCCAGGCGATCACACAGGCGGGAAAGTCCTTCCCCCTTGTTCACGCCCTTCTCGTTGAGCTCCATATAACTGTCGATCGAAGAGGATACCGCCAGCGAAGAGGATGCGTCCACCGCTTCCAAAAGACACTCCTTGTCTCCTGGCCGCATGCCGCCCACCGTGATCTTTTCCACCTCATGTCCCTTGAGTGCTTCCTTGAGATCGGCGGCGAGATGCGTGGCAGAAGCGAAGTCCAGCCAGAAGGGGCTCTCCTTTGCGCGCGCTTCCAGAATTGGACGATCCTTTTCCGGCACCCAGGATTCCCCATCCGCATAAATTTCCAGCATCACATGCGGAAAGTCTTCCAGGATGTCGAGGATCCGATGCAGCTTCTGCTCCGGAAACGGCCGGGAAAAGAGCCGCTCTCCCGTGTGCAGATCCACGGCAGCGGCTCCGTTGGAAATCACCGCGTAGCGCACCTGCGGCACCTGACGGAACACCGGCAGAAGGATTCCCGTCGTGCGCCCGCTGGCGATCGCTGTCAGAATCCCATGCTCTGACGCCAGGCGCAAAGCCTCCTTTGAGCGTTCCGGCACGGTGCGGTGATCGTCCGCCAACAGTGTGCCGTCCAAATCCGTTGCAATTAATTGTATCTTCATGCGCCTTCCTCCTGCTCCTGTCCGGTCAAAATAACCGGTATTCCTCTCACATTCCAGGGCCTGTATAAATCAGCACAGGTCCGATGGATTCTGGATTCAGTATAGCGGAGGAAAGCTGTTTAATATTCTTTTCGAGAATATTAAACACAAATCTCCCGCCCGCGAAAAAAGCACACGGCAGGAGGAAATTTTTTAGGCAGGATGCTCCGGGATACAACAGAAAAATACCCGCTCTCAAACACAAATGTCAGAGAGCGGGCGTTGATTTTCATGATTTCGACGTTTTTACGCACACGGCGACGCGGAAGCCGTAACGGCAGCGGAAGCAACCGTTCCTTTCTGTGTGCGCAGGCGGCGCTTGCGGAGCGTTTGCAGGCGGAAACGGTTGTAGCGCTGAATAGCGGCAAACGGAAGATTGCCGAGCAGATTCAGAAAAGCAAACAGCAATCCAAACCCGATGGGATTGATCACCAGCAGCAGCACGGCGCACAGCGCGCCGGAGAGATGCATCCACTCTCCGCGGCAGGTTTCCATAATGAATTCATTGATATAATCAATGGTCAAGTCATCCGGGCGCTCCAGATGCTCCTTGGAAAAGCCATTGCGTGCCGCATACTGCGGAATGCGATCCTTCCAGGCATTGATGCGCAGCGTATCCTTATACCACCGGCCGCCTCGCTCCCAATCGCGGGCGCGGAACCTTGGCTTCGTCTCGTCGAAGTAGCTGGCGGGAAGCTTTACACAGGCGATAAACACCGTCACATGCCAAATTGCGACGATCACCATATTCCACACCAGAATCTGAATACCGGACAGGCCTCTCAGCACGAAGCTCTTCCCCCTTTCCTGCAATATCAACCGTTTGCAAGCTTTCTCTGGATTATCGTTTCCAAATGTGATAAGATCAATTTATGCAAGCGGTGAACAAATCTTACCATTTTGTCACATTTATTATTTTTATTATAATACAAAAAAAGGGAGCGTGCAAGAGAATGAAAGCTTTATTTTTGGGAGGCACCGGCACCATCAGCTCCGCCTGCACAGCGCTGGCACAGCGGCAGGGGTGGGAGATCACCCTGCTGAACCGCGGCAGCCATCCCGCACCGGAGGGAATGGAGCAGCTCACCGCAGACTGCACCGATCCGGACGCCATGAAGGCGGCCCTTGGCGACCGCACCTTTGACGTTGTGGCCGATTTCATCGCCTACCGCCCGCTGGACGTACAGCGCGACATTGAGCTGTTCCGCGATCGCTGTTCGCAGTATATTTTCATCAGCTCGGCGTCCGCGTACCAGAAGCCGCTCTCCGATTATCTGATCACGGAAAGCACCCCGCTCTCCAACCCGTACTGGCAGTATTCCCGCGATAAAATCGCGTGCGAGGAGGTGCTGATGGAAGCTTACCGCTCCTTCGGTTTCCCTGTTACCATCGTGCGCCCCAGCCACACCTACTGCGAGCGCTCCATCCCCATGGGCGTGCACGGGGACGGCGGAAGCTGGCAGATCATCCGCCGGATGCGGGAGGGAAAGCCCGTCATCGTGCATGGGGACGGCTCCTCACTCTGGACGTTCACCTTCAACACCGACTTTGCCAAGGGCTTCTGCGGCCTGATGGGCAACCCCCACGCACTGGGGCAGGCGGTGCACATCACCAGCGAAGAGAGCCTGACCTGGGATCAGGCCTATGAGATTGTCGGACATGCTCTGGGCGTCAAGCCGAATCTTGTCCATATTTCCAGCGACTTTCTCTCCGCCTGCCGCCCGGACCTGCTCGGCCCGCTGCTGGGAGACAAAGCCCGTTCCGTCGTGTTCGACAATTCCAAGCTGAAACGCCTTGTGCCCGGCTTTTACGCGGGAATCCGCTACGATCAGGGCGTGCGGATCTGCCTGTCCTACATTGAGGCACACCCGGAGCTGCAAACAGAGGACCCGAAGTTCGACGCCTGGTGCGACCGCGTGATCGGCGCGTATTTCTCCACCCTGCGCACGCTGGATCAGAACTGAACAGGGAAATTTCCCGCACCCGGCAGAAGCACCCGCACAAACTGCCGGACAGCAAAAGCCCCCATGGAACGCTAAGCGCTCCATGGGGGCTTTTTATGGTGTGACCAGCCCTGTAAGCCGAGTTCTGTCATGAACGACCATCTATCTTGACCGTGCGTTGCCGCTCCGGTTCCTGCCACCTCCACGGGACGCGCCGGGCCGGCGCATACTGTCCCTCCGCGGTGTTGCTCCGAATAGGGTTTGCAGAGCCGCGCGGTCTCCCGCGCGCTGGTGAGCTCTTACCTCGCCTTTCCACCCTTGCCGCCCAAAGAGCGGCGGTATCTCTCTGTTGCACTTTCCCTGGGGTCGCCCCCGGCGGCCGTTAGCCGTTATTCTTGCCCTGTGGAGCTCGGACTTTCCTCAGACGGGCCCTTTCGGGCTTCGCCCGCGGCCGCTCAGGCTGCTCACAAAAACATTGTACCGGATTTTGTCCGCCTTGTCAATTCGTGATGTGTTCCTCAAGCAGACGGTTCTTGATCTTCCACAGCTCGGGGGAGAGGTCGACATAATACTGGTGCGGGTTCTCAAAACGCTTGACCTCGTCCCAGAGCGTTTCCACCTGCGCGGCACAGTAGGACTGGATCTCCCGCAGGTCGCGCTCCTTCGCCAGGCAGCGGCCTCCCTCGAAGATCTTTTCCTGAAGCCGGACCGCGCGGAAGTTGGTGAGCGTCTTGCGCTTCCAGACATGGTCGGGATCGAAAATCTCATACGGCTTCGTGTCGTCGATCGTCTCCTCATGCAGGGTGATCACGTCGGCCAGCGCCTTCCCCGTCTCGCGGTCAAACAAGCGCCACAGGCCCTTGAAGCACGGGGTGGTGATTTTCGCGACATTCTCGCTGACCTTGATCTTCGGTGTCACGCTGCCGTCGGGATTCTCCACACCGCTGAGCTTATACACGCCGCCGAATACCGGCTCGGGGGCAGCGGTGATCAGCCGTTCGCCCACGCCGAAGCTGTCCACACACGCACCTTGCACGAGCATATCGCGTATAATGGTTTCATCAAGGGAATTCGAGGCGCAGATCTTACAGTCGGGGAATCCGGCCTCGTCGAGCATCTTTCTGGCCTTGCGGGACAGGTAGGTGATGTCTCCGCTGTCGATGCGGATTCCGGCGGGACGGAACCCGCGCGGCACGACCACCTCGTTGAAAACCTTGATGGCGTTGGGAACGCCCGACTTGAGCGCATTGTAGGTGTCGACCAGAAGTGTACAGGAGGACGGATACTGCTCCGCGTAGGCGCGGAAAGCATCCAGCTCACTGTCAAACAGCTGCACCCAGGAATGCGCCATGGTGCCGAGTGCCGGGATGGCAAAATCACGGTCGCAGATGGTGCAGGCGGTGCCGCAGCAGCCGCCGATGAAGGCCGCGCGCGCGCCGTAGATCGCGCCGTCCGGCCCCTGGGCACGGCGGGAACCGAACTCCATCACCGCCCGGCCCTGCGCGGCGCGGACGATCCGGTTTGCCTTTGTCGCAATCAGGCTCTGGTGGTTGATGGTCAGGAGCAGCATGGTTTCAATGAGCTGCGCCTGAATGACAGGCCCGCGCACCGTGACGATCGGCTCGCCCGGGAAAATCGGCGTGCCCTCGGGAATCGCCCAGATATCGCAGCAGAATTTGAAATCGGAAAGATAGGCGAGAAATTCCTCATTGAAGATCCCCGTCGAGCGCAGGTACGCGATATCCTCTGGGGTGAACACAAGCTGGTTGAGATATTCGACAAGCTGCTGCACACCGGCCATGATCGCAAAGCCGCCGCTGTTCGGCACACGGCGGAAGAACATGTCGAAATAGGCGATGGTATCCCGGTAGCCGTTTGCCAGATAGCCGTTCGCCATGGTCATTTCGTAAAAATCGGTGAGCATCGTCAGGTTCTTGCCTGTGGGCATCTTTTCTGTCATAGGTCGCATCTCCAAACGATAAAATTGAGCCGCGCGTCCCGGCGCCGCCGCTCTGTATTTCTTTTTATTATACCAAATCACCATTCAAATCACAAATCCTTTTTCCCGTTTTCTCTCGAAAACCAGGCCTCTGCCGGTGGGAAACGCCCCTTCAGGGAAAATTTTGTTTGGAAATCTTCTAAAAATATTCAGGACAGTTTCTTGTGTTTTGGTGAAAAAGCATTTATAATAAACGTAACCGAACAAGCTGAAAACCGTTTCCCGTCCGCACATCCCCGGTCCGCGCCGGAAAGGCGGGGCGCGTTTGAGGAAAACGGCTGTTTTGCCGTACAGGCATGAGTTATCTTCTGGGGAGTGATACACTTTGAGATTACGCAAGCAGGCTCTGGGCAACCGCAATCTGGTCGGCGCCCGCGTGGAGCAGGCGCGCAAGGAGCTTGGCATGAAGCAGAAGGAGCTTCTGGCCCAGCTTCAGGTCAATGGCGTCGACATGAACGCCTCCGCCCTTTCCAAACTGGAGGGGCAGGTGCGCTGCGTCAACGATTTTGAGCTCGTCGCGCTTGCCAACATCCTGAACGTCTCCGTGGACTGGCTGTTGGGCCGCGCTTAATCATACCGATCAAGAAACAGGGACCTTCGCCGGGAAACTTCCCGCGCAAAGGTCCCTGTTTTTTATTCCTGCTTGATGGCGGTGAGAGCACTGATCTTGACGGCGCGGTTCGCGGGCAGGATCCCGCTGAGCACGCCCACTCCCACGGCAAACACCACAGACCCGGCAGCCAGCCACGGCGGGATCACCGAGATCGGCGTACCGGTGGACATCATGCCGAGCATCCCGCCGAGAACGTTTCCGTCACCGGAGGAAGCAAAATAATTGATGACGGCGGACGCGGCATAGCTGATCACCAGACCCACCAGACCGCCCATCAGGCCGATCATGCCGGCCTCCATGAGAAACATCACACGGATATTTCCCACCACACAGCCGAGCACCTTCATCACGCCGATCTCGCGCGTGCGCTCGTAGATGGACATGATCATCGTGTTGATGATTCCCAGCGCCGCGACGATGAGCGACACCGCTCCAATACCGCCAAGCACCAGCTGAATCATATTCATCATTTCCTCCACGGGCCCGCGCACATTTTCCATGCTGTAGGTATCCGTGAAGCCCATATCATGGATGGCTGTCTCCAGCTCCTGCACATACTCCACACTCTCCGCCTTGATGACCGCCTGCGAATAATTGAGCCCCTTGTTCTGCGGATCGGTCCGGACCTTGTTCGCCTTGTTATACTGCTCCGTCAGCTCTTTGGCCAGCGAGATATCGATAAACGCGGAATAGCTCGTGGGCGGGTTGCGGGAATAATCGGAGGTCAGAAGGGCCGTGCTTTGCAGGCGGATTGGCCTGCCGTACAGCTCCCCTTCATTTGTAAGTACCTGGACTTCCAGCTTATCGGAAAGCGGATCCACATAGGGATCCGGGATATTTCCGTTCGCGTCCGGATACTGGTTGACCCGGTTGTTGGACTTCTTCTTCGTGTTATAGAAGGAATAGAGCGATTCCCGGCTGAACAGGATGGTGTTGCCCGCCTGCGATTCATCCGGGAACGCGCCGTCGTCGAGCGTGTAGCCCATCTTTTCCAGAGCCGTGAGATCCAGACCGTACACCATGCCGTCATAGCGGTATTTCCCGCTGGAAATGGCGCAGGCGCCCCAGGGCAGGTCGTAGATCGGAGTCACGGCCGTGACATGCTCCAGCGAGCGGATCGAATCAATCGCCGCGTCGTCGAGCTTCGTGCCCTCCGCGCTCTGGTTGTAGTTGTAAATCTGAATCATGGTGATATCGCCCATCTGCTGCAGCGACTGGTTCATGCCCTCCGTCAGACCGAGGCCGATGGAAAGCATCACCACGATGGCGCAGGTGCCAATCAGCACGCCCGCCACCGTCAGGCAGGTGCGCACCTTTCGCTTGAGCAGGTTTTTCAAGCTCATCGCCATCATGTCCTTGATTTTCATGGCTGAGATTCCTCCTGATTTCCGGACTCTTCTCCGGGAAGGGCGGGCGAAGAGGAAGTCGTATCCACCGGCTGGGGCAGCACGAACTCACCGTCGCCGTCATCCTCCAGCTCCTCCAGCAGATGCATCCTCTTGGCCCGGCGTTTCTTGAGAACCACCACAACAATCAGCGCGATCACACCCGCGCCCGCCACGGCAATCAGCACGATCCCCCATACAGGGAAACCGCCCTCTCCGGCCATACTGGGATCCATGCCCGGGTCCATGCCGGGATCCATACCGGGGTCCATGCCGGGATCCACGTACATATTTTCCATAACCTCACAGGTAAAGGTCTGCTCCTGCGTTTTTTGCACGCCGGTGGAATCCTCATAGGTAAAGATGATCTTTCCCTCCATGGTGCCCACTTCATTGGGGGAAAGCGTTATGTCGATGTAATCGCCCGTGCCGGACTCCACGTTTCCAATATAGGAGGTGGAGCCTTCCATGGCGGTGAAATTCCCCTCCACCGAAGCGGAAAGGTTATAGATGGTGCTCTTGCCCTGGTTGACATAGTTGGCGGAGAGATACACACTGTCTCCGAGCATAACCGGGCCGTAAATCTCTCCCAGCGTGACGGTGAAGCGGTCCTCCTGCGTAATCGGGATGGAGAAGGTCACGGTATCCGTGGCAGAGGTGTGATCCTTGCCGTAGACATAGTCGAAAGCCACCTGCATGCTGTAGGAATTCGGTTCCGCGTCTACCTTGGGCAGAAGGGTAATCTTTTCCTGCACCGACTGCCCGGGAGCAATGCTCTCGATGTAGAAGGTGCTGGAAGAGTTTGCCGGGGTAAAGGCCGCGCCCGCGCCCGCGTCATTGGTGACGGACGACACCTTGATCACGGCGTTTTCGATCGTCTGGTTGCGGCTGGTGTTTTTGAAATTCATGGTCAGCTCAAATTCCTTGCCGCCGAGCACCGCCTGCCCGCCGTAATCGTAGCTTTCCAGAATGATGACCGGCTTCATCTCCACGGGCTGCTCAGAGGAGGGGGACTCGCTTTCCGTGCCTGCCGTTCCGGTGACATAAACGAAAGCGTTTGTCGTCTTTTCCGCCACCTCATCGGAGGATACGGCAATCGGGATGCTGACATTCCCCGTCGTCATGGAAGCCGCGCAGATCATCGGGAAGGTCACCGTGGCTGTAGCGCCCGCCGCAAGCGAATCTATCACCTGTGCGTTCAGCTTGCCGTTGACTGTAATCTGCTCAAGCGTCGGCAGCACGACGGCCACATTGTTGCACGCCGTCTGGCCGTTGTTTTTAATGGTAATGGCCAGATCAAAGGTGTTGCCCTCGCGCAGATCCTGCTTGTTGACGGAGTAATTCTCCACCATCAGCCCGGACTTTTCCTCGGGAGATTCGGAGGAAGTCCCCTCCTCGACCACACATTCCGTGATCGTTTTCTGCCCATAGGCGCGGTAGCTGCTTCCATCTGATCTCTCCCAAGTAACAGTAAATTTCAGTGTCGCAGGCGAACGGCCTGTGTTGGTCATATACTGCTCTGGAATATAAATGGAAAATTTATCCTCGCCTCCATTTTCCTCATCGCCAGTAGTAGAAGATAAGGTGAAAGTTTTCTGCGAAAGAGCAACACCAGATGCGCTAACTGTTACCTTGTCTCCATCCGAAGGTACATATTCACCTGTATTGGAAAAATCAAAATAAAAGGTTGCACCGAATGGCATCCCCTTTGCAACGGAAGTAACACCGTCCAGCTGGTAGCTGATCTTCATTCCCTCTACATTGGTGTATGCCGCCTCTACCGGGAACTGAGGGAACAGTCCCAGCGTCAAAAGCAGAGCGAGAGCAAGCGCCAGCGCTCCCCCCGCAAATTTTCTCTTTTTCATGCCTGCGCCTTCCTTTCCTCCTCATTTGCCGCGCCCCCCGCGGGCTGCGGCGCCAAACGGCTGTCGTAACGGACAAGACCGTCATGGATCTCAATCAGCCGATCGCCGAACCGGGCGATCTCCCGGTCATGCGTGACGACGATGAGCGTTTCGTGATAACGGCGGGCCAGCCCCACCATGATCCCCATTACCTCGCGGCTTGTTTTGCTGTCAAGGTTTCCTGTGGGCTCGTCGGCAAAGATGATCTTCGGATGTGAGACAAACGCGCGGGCAATTCCCACACGCTGCTGCTGGCCGCCGGACATCTGCGTCGGTTTATGGGACATTCTCGTTCCCAGGCCCACGGCCTTGAGCATCTTGGTCGCCTCCTGCATGCGCTTGCCCTTCCCTGTGCCGCGAAACACCAGGGGCATCGCGACGTTTTCAAGCGCCGTCAGCGTTGGCAGCAGATTATACGACTGGAACACAAAGCCGATGTTCTTTTGGCGGAACAGCGCCCACTGCTTTTCCGAGAAGCCGGTGACGTCCGAACCCGCAATCACAATTTTTCCCCGGCTGGGCTTTTCCAGCCCCGCCATGATGTTGAGCAGCGTGGATTTTCCGGAACCGGAGGTGCCGAGGATACAGCAGATTTCCCCTTCCTCGATCGCGAGGGAAACTCCTCCCAATGCCACAATACGCTCCCTGTCTACCCGGTATACCTTGCGCACGCCCTGCACACTGATCAGGCTCATTTTTTCGCCTGCCTTTCTTCCTCTGTTCCTCAGTCCCGCACCAATTTGCGGTTCACCCCGATTCTAGCATATTCCTCCAAAAAAAGCTTTACAAATGAACGAATTGTAACTATTCTATTTTTTTCCTACTCCCACTATTCCAAAACAAACGGTGCGCGGAGCGTTTTGGTATCATAATCAGCGGTTTCCCGAAAATCCGAAAAATCCTTGCATACGCGATATTCTCCAGTGGAAAGCTCCCCGTAGATCCACTCCCAGTTCACTGTTTTTTCCACTGTTTCCCCCATGGGAACAAGATACCCCTCCGCCGTCCAGGCAATGTTGGACGCAACATAGGGCACGGCTTCCCATTCTCCGTCCTCCAGACGTTCCAGAAAAAAATCGCTGCCTGTTTCCAGCTCTCCTGTGGGAGAACCGCCGCTCTGCTCCCAAATCAGCGTAGCTCCGGTGGGAGTGGCGTCGCGCACGGTAAAGGTCAGGCCCCATTCGGAAACGGTCCCCTCGTCTCCGCTGTCCAGGTCCATCTGTTCCTCCTGCATGGACAGAACAGGCTGGGAAACCGCGCCGTCCGCCGCAGGCGTTTCTTCCTTTCTCATGCAGCCGCAAATACAGCCGCAAAGCGCCAATAAACAGCATGCCGCCAACAAAAGCTTTTTCATGATTTCTCCTCTCCCTCCATCCTGCCCGCCGCACAGCCAAGCAGCCGCAAAAATAATCATAGATTCTGTATAGAATAGACGCGCCACAACGGGAAAAAGTTACAGATTTTAGGAAAAAAACAAATTATTTTTCTCGTGGATCGGACGCACCCCCTTTCCGCTTTCACGAAAAGGGGGTGCGTCAACCGTATTTCTTCCGTTTTACTGTTCTCTGAGCTCCCGCCGGAGACGGCTGAGCGTCACGGGAGTCATGTTGAGAAAAGAAGCAACATATTTCCCGCCCACCAGATCAATCAGGCCCGGATGTGTTTCACAGAACCACTGATACCGCTGCATGGCTGTATATTGATACAGCATGGTTTTCATTTTCCAGTGATAGCGCAGGGAATCGACCAAAAAGCGGTTATAAAGCTCCAACAGCTCAGGGTATTGCTTGAACAGAGACAGCAGCTCCGCGATGGGAACCGACAGACACACGCCTCCGCTCAGTGCCATTACACTGATGCAGGAAACCTCATCAAACCCAAGGCAGGTCATCAGCGGCGTACCGCTCCGATAGGACAGGCAGTCGGTAATTTCCTTTCCATTGACATCGAGGAAATAGCCCCGAAAGACACCGCTCACAAGAAAGAAGGCATCGTAAACCGGATCTCCCTCCCTCACCAGAAGCTCTCCACGCTTTACTGTAAAGATCTTTGCACATGCACACAGCGCCGCAATAAGCTCGTTTCCCTGCAAGCCATATACATTTGTAAGAAATTCCCGAATTTCCAAGCTGACACCCCTTGGCGCACAGCCGCTCCCGGATCCGCGGCTCGCCGCCCGGTTTTTTGCTGCATCGCTTTTTATTCTATTATAGCACATTCCGTAAGTACAAAATAGAAAATGGTGAATTTTGGGGAATCATACAAATCTTTTCCCTGTTCTCAGCTTATGACAGGCATAATTTCTGTTTCCGTGCACATTTGCCTGAAAAGAGACGAAAACGCTGGCTCAGGAAAGAGAAAAATCAATCTTTTGTCCGCCGCGGTAATACTCGTTGTCCCGTTCGGTAATTTCACGCAGAACACGGCACGGAACGCCGACCGCCACCACATTGGCCGGGATATCGTGCGTCACCACGCTGCCCGCGCCAATCACGCTGTTCTCCCCAATGGTTACACCGGGAAGAATAATTGACCCCGCTCCGATCCACACATTGTCCTTGATATGCACCGGCAGATTGTACTGTACCGCGTGGCGGCGCAGTTCGGGGGAAATCGGATGCGTGCCTGTATCGATCGTCACATTTGGCCCAATCATTACACAGTTTCCAATGTACACATGGGTATCATCGACCAGAGTAAGGTTGAAATTTGCATAGACATTGTTGCCCAGATGCGTAAATTTCCCCCAGTTGGCGTGAAGCGGCGGTTCAATGTAACAGCCCTCGCCCACTTCAGCAAACAGCTTTTTCATCAGCGCCTCACGGGCCGCCCCCTGCGACGGCCGCGTCGCGTTGAAATCATAAAGGATTTCCAAACATTTCGTCTGATCCGCTATCAGGGAAGCGTCCTGCGTATCATACAGCTCTCCCGTATGCATTCTTTCCCGGTTGTTCATCTGCGTTCCTTCCTTTCACATATTTGGATTCCAAGCCGCCGGGCTTTTTCCCCATTATAATGCCTTCTTTCCCCGAACACAAGCGGGAATATGGAAGCGGACGCAGCGGACAGCCGCCATTGCCCAAACAAAGCAAAATCCGTTCAAAACAGGCAAATTCCGCCGTTGCACCGCAGGGGGCGTTTCGCTATAATGATGCTCAAGATCCCACACAGAAGCATCCGGAACACCGCGCGGGCGGCTGTGAGGGAAAGCAGATGGAGAATGACATTAGAGGAGAAAAGCAATGAAAAATCTGAAAAAAATTATCATCCCGGTTCTTGTGGCCGCAGCTGTGCTCATTGTGGGCGCAAGCTCTCTGCACGCCGTACCGGCGGGACACAGCGGCGTTGTCACGCGCTTCGGCGCTGTGGACGATGTGGTGCTGAGCGAGGGCCTGCATGTGGTCGTCCCCTTCGTCACCCGCGTCATCGACATGAACAATCAGGTAACAAAGGCTGAGGTCGTTTCCGCGAGCGCTTCGAAGGATTTGCAGACAGTCAACAGCACTGTCGCGCTCAACTACCGCATCGACGGCATGAGCGCCGCGAGCGTCTATAAAAACATCGGCACGAATTACGAAAACGTCGTAGTCATCCCGGCCATTCAGGAAGCCGTCAAATCCGTGATGGCACAGTACACCGCTGAGGAACTGATCACCATGCGCCAGACCGTTGGCTCCGAAATGCAGCAGGAGATCTCCGACAAACTTGCGCCCTATGGGTTTTCCACACAGAGCGTAAATATTGTGGATTTCCAATTCTCCGAGGAGTTCAACGCCGCCATTGAGGCGAAGCAGACAGCCCAGCAGAACGCCCTGAAGGCGGAGCAGGATCTGGCCCGCGTCAAGGTGGAGGCTGAGCAGAAAATTACCGAAGCCGAGGCTGAGGCCGAGAGTTACCGCCTGAAATCGCAGGAACTCACCGACGAAATGATCAAGATGGAATTCATCGACAAGTGGGATGGCAAGCTTCCCGTCGTGGTATCGGACGGCCAGTCGCTGTTCAATCTGGACTCCCTGCTGGACAGCCAGAGCACCGGTTCCGCTTCGTCCGGCACTTCCACCGCCCAGGAATAAATCATAGCAGAAAAAGGCGTTCCCTTCCGGCACCAGGCCTGGAGAGGGAACGCCTTCTCTTTGCGCGTGTTTACTCACTCATTTCTTCCCCGGTTGTCTCACCGCTGCCCGGATCCCTGCGGGAAAGGACACCGCCGGAAAGATAAAACGGGTTGTGCAGCATATCGTCCGGCTCCCTGCCGCGCTTTTCCTTCAGATATTCACTTGGGGAAATCCCAAAGGATTTTTTAAAGCTGCGGTAAAAGGTGCGCATACTCTCAAAGCCGGAATTCATGGCGGCGCTCGTCAGGGACGCGGATTCCTGTGTGAGCAGCAGCGCTGCGCTGCGGCAGCGCAGCGTGTTGATATATTCCGGAATCCCGCAGCCGAAATACGCATGGAAAAGATGGGAAAACCGGCTTTTGCTGTAACCAAATCTGGCCGCCAGCGTTTCCAGCGTCACATCAAAGCGGTAATGCTGATCGAGGTATTGCAGGATATCGCGCGCCAGAAACGCATCGGTCCCTTCCTCGTTTTCCGTCAGCCCCAGGCAGTCTGTGAGAATCCCCAGCACCGTATAAAGATACCCCTTTGTGAGAAGCTCCGGCGGATTCCCGCCCTTCATGGTGCACAGCCCTGTCAGCTTCTCCAGGCTGTGCAGCAGCTCGCTCTGCGGATCCGGGTCGTCCCAGATCAGGCGGCAGAACGTCCTGCGGGCAATCAGCTTGCGGAAGGAGGGAACATAGTCGAGCGGCACGGTCAGGACGATGGAGCCCGAGCTTTTCGGGGTGCTGAAATAGTGCACAGTATAGCTTGGAGCAACGATCACCTGTCCCGCCCGCGCTGTCCCGCCGTGGCCGTTGAGCACATAGTCCAGGCTCCCCTCCGTCACATAGGTGATTTCCACACAGCTGTGGAAATGAGGGAAGCAGGTATTGTTCACCGAACGCCAGCAGGAGGGGGTTTTTTCCACATCCCTGGAATGTTCATAGTAGCCGTCCATATTGTCACCTTCCGCCGGACACCTCCCCGCCGGAAGGTGATAGCAATTTTTGTCACAAAAACATATCACATTGACACGACAAATTCGTTCCTCTTTATTATAATGCAGGTGTATGGTAAGTCAACAGCCTTCGGGAAAAAGAGGGCTGTCAAAAGCGTGCCGGGCCATGCGGGAAATCCCGTCACAGAGCCTGGGCATCATAAAGCTTCCAATGGTGAAAGGAGTTGTCTTTGTCATGAAATTAGGTGTGATGACAGTTCTGCTGGGAGATTTGTCCCTGGACGAAACCCTGAAATATCTCAAATCCCTCGGTGTGCAGGAAGTAGAGATCGGCTGCGGCGGCACGCCCGGCACGGCTCACGCCGACGCTGTCAAATTCATGGAGCACCCGGAGCTGATTGAGCAGTTCCAGGAAACCGTCGCGAAATACGGAATCGGTGTGGCGGCTCTCTCCTGCCACGGGAACCCTGTCCATCCGAACAAGGAGATCGCCCGCACGTATCACGAGCAGTTTGAAGCGGCCATCTGCCTTGCGGAAAAGCTCGGCGTCAAGACGGTCGTGGGCTTCTCCGGCTGCCCCGGCGACTGCGACGATTCCCAGTATCCGAACTGGGTTGTGGCCACCTGGCCGGACGACTTCCAGAAAATCAAGGAATGGCAGTGGAACGAAAAGCTGATCCCCTACTGGAAGAAGGAAGCCAAATTTGCCGAGGAGCACAACGTGCACCAAATCGCTTTTGAGATGCACCCTGGCTTCTGCGTCTACAACCCCGGCACGCTGCTCCGCCTGCGCGAGGCTGTCGGCCCCGTGATCGGCGCGAACTTTGACCCCTCTCACCTGTTCTGGCAGGGAATTGACCCCGTGGCGGCGATCCGCGCGCTCAAAGGGGCCATCTACCACTTCCACGCCAAGGATACGGCGATCGATCGCTACAACTGTGCAGTCAACGGCGTGCTTGACACGACTCCCTTTGACCGCATCCCGGAGCGCTCCTGGAGCTTCCGCACCATCGGCTATGGCCATGGCGAGGACGTTTGGAGAGCGATTTTCAGCGAGCTGCGGCAGACCGGCTATGACGGCATCATTTCCATCGAGCATGAGGACGGCCTGATGACCACCCGTGAGGGCCTGGAAAAGGCCATTGAGGTGCTCAAGCGCACCATTATCTTCGAGGAGCGCCAGGGCGGCATGTACTGGGCCTGATTCCCCTCCAAAGATTTCCCACACAGAGTCAGAAAGGAAGTTTCTTTCATGTATACGATTGCGATTATTGGCTACGGCGGCATGGGCGGCTGGCACGCCAAGCAGCTTCTCTCCCTGCCGGAGGAATTCCGCCTTGCCGGTATTTATGATATCAACCCCGATCGGATCGAGGCGGCCGAAAAGGACGGCATCCATGGATACCCGACGCTCGACGCGCTGCTCTCCGATCCGGAAATCCGCACCGTTATCCTTGCGGTGCCGAATAATTTCCACAAGCCGCTGTCCATCCAGGCCATGCGGGCGGGCAAGAATGTGATCTGCGAAAAGCCCGTGATGATGAACGCTGCGGAGCTGGAGGAAGTTATCGCCGTTTCCAAGGAGACGGGGCGGCAGTTCTCCGTGCACCAGAACCGCCGCTGGGACAAGGATTTCCTGATGGTCAAAAAGCTGATCGAGGACGGCTCCATCGGCAAGCCGTTTTACATCGAATCGCGTGTGCAGGGCAGCAAGGGGATTCCCGGCGACTGGCGCTGTGTACGCGAAGCGGGCGGCGGCATGCTGCTTGACTGGGGCGTACATCTGATTGATCAGCTGATGTATCTGATCGACAGCCCCGTGACCGAGGTTTACGCCCATCTGCTTTCCGTTAAATTCCCCGGTGTGGACGACAATTTCAAGCTGATGATGCGCTTTCACAACGGCCTGTCCGCTCTGGTGGAGGTTGACACCTATACTTTCATCAACCTGCCCCGCTGGCACGTCTCCGGCGACAGCGGTACGGCGCAGATCGACGACTTCTCCTGCACGGGACGCATCGTGCGCGCCCGCACAGAGGAAATGCGCTGGGAGCCCGGCATTGTCTACACGGTGGCAGGCCCCACCCGCACCATGGCCCCTCGCCCAAAGGAGAGCATTGAGGAGCTGCCGCTGCCCGCGCTGGAAAGCGACGCCCGCGATTATTACCGCAATTTCCGCGACGCAGACGAAGGAAAAACCCCGCTGGCTGTCACGCCGGACCAAGCTCTGCGCGTGATGCGTGTCATCGACGCGGTGTTTGCCTCGGCAGAAAAAGGGACTTCCATCTCTCTGCATATCTGATTTCGTTTTCTGAACAGAAAACAGCATAGATGCTTATATCGATTATTTGGGAAAAGGAGTTGTCAAACATGAAACAGTTCCCCATCGCGCTTCAGCTGTATTCCGTCCGCGAGGATCTGGAACAGGACTTTGAAGGCACGCTCAAAAAGGTCAAAGCACTTGGCTATGACGGCGTGGAGTTTGCCGGCCTGTACGGCAAAGCCCCCGCAGAGATCAAGGCTCTGTGCGAAAAGCACGGGCTCACACCGATCTCCGCGCATGTCCCGTTTGTCGACATGATGGCCGACCCTGACAAGGTGCTGGGCGATTATGCCGCCATCGGCTGCCGCTTTGTTGCGATCCCGTACCTGACGGAGGAATACCGCCCCGGCACGGATGGTTTCCAGAAAACCATCGAGGGCGCGCGCCTGCTGGGCGAGACGGCCAAGAAGCTCGGCATGCAGCTTCTGTACCACAACCACGATTTTGAGTTCGTAAAGATCGACGGCAAATACGCGCTGGACGTGCTTTATGACACCGTTCCCGCTGATCTGCTGCAAACGGAAATTGACACCTGCTGGGTGAACGTCGGCGGAGAGAATCCCGCTGCCTACGTCCGCAAGTACACAGGGCGCGCCCCCATTGTCCATCTGAAGGACTTCTTCCTCTCTGGCAAAAAGCCGGATCAGATGTATGAGCTGATCGGCATCGAATCCGAGAAGAAGGAGGAGGAAGAGAAAACCTTCGAATTCCGCCCGCTCGGCAAGGGATTGCAGGACTTCCCGGCCATTCTGGCCGCTTCCGAGGAAGCCGGAGCACAGTGGGTTGTCGTGGAGCAGGACTCTCCCAGCATGGACAAGACTCCCATGGAGTGCGCCGAAATCAGCATCCAGTATCTGAAAACCCTGATTCGATAATCCAGATTACAGAGACAAGAAAGAGAGGAATCGCACTATGTCTGATACCGTTTTGAACCAGTTCACTCCTCCCACCGAAGAGGAGGCTATCGACACCTCCCGCAAGCTCAAGGTCGGCATCATCGGCACCGGCTGGATTGCGGAATCCCACATGGAAAGCTACAAGCAGATGCCCGACGTGGAGATTGTCGCCGCTGCCGACCTGATCCCCGGCAAGGCAGAAAAATTCTTCCAGCGCTATGGCGTGGAGGGTGTGCGCCTGTATCCCGATCACAAGGCCATGCTTGACGCGGAGGCCGCTAATCTCGACGCTGTCAGCATCTGCACCTACAACGCCACGCATGCGGAATGCACCATCTACGCGCTGCAAAAGGGCGTGAATGTCCTTCTGGAAAAGCCTATGTGCGTCACGATGGAGGAGGCCGAGGCGATTGTCAAGGCGGAGAAGGAGAGCGGCAAGCTGCTTTCCATCGGCTTCCAGCCCCGCATGGATGACAACATGAAGATGATCAAGAAGATCGTCGAATCCGGCGAGCTCGGTAAGATCTATTACATCCAGACCGGCGGCGGCCGCCGCCGCGGCATCCCGAACAGCACCTTCATCGAGAAGAAAACGGCGGGCATCGGTGCTCTCGGCGATATTGGCTGCTATTCCCTGGACATGGTGCTCAACGCCATCGGCTATCCGAAGCCGCTGACCGTCACGGGCTATACCTCCAGCTTCTTCGGCACCAACCCGATGTACAACAACCCGGCTGACGCCGCCCGCTTCAATGTGGACGACTTTGCTGCCGCGTTCATCCGCCTGGAAGGCGACATTATTCTCGACTTCCGTATTGCGTGGGCCATGCACGTTGACACTCCCGGTGATACCATCATCATGGGCACAAAGGGCGCTCTGCGCATCCCGTCCACGGAGTGCTGGAACGGTACCGTCGGCGGCCCCATGACGCTGTATCGCGACGTGGCAGGCGAGCAGACTCAGACAACCATCCCGCTGTGCCCGGAGGGAGATTCCTTCGGCGGCCTCTTCTACAAGAAGATCCGCTCCTTCCTTGACGCTGTCAAGAACGGCACGGAGGCTCCCGTCCCCACCAGCCAGATTCTTTACAATCAGGCTATCATCTCCGGCATTCAGAAATCCGCTGAGCTTGGCCGTGAGATTACGATCGAGATTCCCGAAGTATAAGAGAAAAGCAAAACCAGAACGGGCCCCAGTCGCATGACCGGGGCCCGTTCTGGTTCTGTTTGTCAGTCTGCCGATTCAATAAAATGGGAGGCCATGGCGCCGTCGGCTACCGCCGTGACGACCTGGCGCAGGGGTTTGCGGCGGACATCGCCGACAGCAAAAACGCCGGGGATGTTTGTGCGGGTGGTTTCATCCGCCTCAACATAGCCGTTTTCATCCAGCGTGACGGAATCCGCAAACAAAGCGGTATTCGGAACATTGCCGATTGCCACAAAGATTCCCGAGCAGGGAATATCCTGCGTTTCGCCCGTATTCTTATTCTTGACCCGCAGGCCGGTAACAGCGTTTTCGCCAAGAATCGCCTCGGGAAGCGTATCCCAGAGGATCGTGACATTCTTGCATTCCTGCAGGGGCTTGAGATAAGATTTGGAAGCCCGAAGCGTATCGCGGCGATGGATGATCGTGACCTTCTCGCAAAGCTTCGAAAGATACAGCGCGTCAGCGGCCGCCGTATTGCCGCCGCCCACCACGACAACCTCCTTGCCGCGGTAAAACATGCCGTCACAGGTGGCGCAGTAGGACACACCGTGTCCCCGCAGCTCCCGCTCATGTGCAAGGCCCAGCTCACGGGGAGATGCGCCGGTGGCCAGCACGACCGCCTTGCCCTGATACTCACCGGAGGAGGTTTTCACCGTTTTGACCGGGCCTTCCAGGGAAAGGGAAGCCACACGCTCCAAACGTGTCACCGCACCGAAACGCTCCGCGCTTCTCTGCATCTGCATGGCAAGCTCAAAGCCATTGATTCCTTCCGGAAAACCGGGATAATTATCGATCTGGTCGGTGGTCCCCATCTGCCCGCCCGGAGCTATTTCCTCCAGTACAAGCACCGAGAGAGCCGCCCGTCCACAATAAAGCGCTGCTGTATATCCGCCCGGGCCGCCGCCCACAATGATGACGTCCCAAATCTTATGTTCCATGCTGAATTCCGCCTTTCTGCGTCCCATTGGGACTTGGTGGTTTCAGTATAGCAAAAACAAAGGCGGAAAAAAGTGATTTCCTCTCTTGACAGGAAAAATTTACAATTTCTTCATATCTGCCGTCCGATCTCCGGGCAGATCAAAGGAGCCCCGGCGGTACCGGCCGGGGCTCCTATCTATCTTTTATCTGTGCATGGGATTCATTGGTTTACAGTCATTCTTACAAAACCGGAAGAACGTCGCTGTAACTACTTTTATTCTCCGCTTAGATAAATACAAACT
>HHCFC01400__coassemble_1220_pt1 | contig 48369 bp, 48 predicted proteins | sample HHCFC01400__metabat2_high_PE_024 | metagenome-assembled genome bin HHCFC01400
AATGGAGGATGATGCTCTTTTTAGCTCTGGATTTGAAATGAAAACGTCACAGTGAAATTTAATTATTAAAAAAACTGTATTTATTTGGAAGGTTTTCTGTGAGAGGATCATACAAACGAAAAGGCGGAGAAAAGAAAAGGCCTTCACCGAATACCGGTGAAGGCCTTTGCATCCTGTTTTTCTGTTTCTCACACAAAATCCACGTGGATTTTTCCGTTGGAGGTGATGGCGGAGAGCAGCTTGTTTGCTCCCACGTTTTGAAGCGGGCAGGAATCCGACGGAAGGTTGCAGGATGCATTGGATGTGCGTCCCTCTATGTGGTATTCCTGCGGGTTGCCGCGGACGGTGCCGGTGATGGAGCCGTTGCTGGTGCACAGGGTCAGCTGATCTCCCGCGATGTTGTCCAGAACCAGGGAGGCGTTGCTGGAAACGAGGTTGAACTCCCGGGCTTCGCAGGCGCAGGCGGTAATGCGGCCGTTGCTTGTGGCTGCGGTGAGAGAGAGGGACTGGGCGTCCGTCAGCCGGATGGCCGCGTTGGACGTTTCCCAGTGGTGGCCGTAGCAGCGGATGGTTTCGCCCTCGAGCGTGCCGTTGGAGGATTTGGCCTGCAACGTCTGCCCGGAGTAGTTCTGCACCCGGATAGAGGCGTTCGAGGTTTCGAGGTTACAGGTGGAGGCTTCCAGCGTGTTCAGACGGATGGAGTCGTTTGTCGAATGGATTGCCAGACGTTCCAGAGAGGGAAGCCCTTCCCCGGTCACAGCGGCGTTGCTTGTGGCAATGAGCAGCGTTCCGTGGAAGGAGCGGGGAACGCGCACCTGAATTTTCAGATTGGAAAGGCCAAAGCCGAAGAAATGGCGCAGGCGCTTGCGGCGCAGGGTGTGACGGAACGTCCACACGCCTCCCTCTTCGCTGGTCTCCACCAGATCCCGCTGCGGATTGCTGGCAAAGGAGACACACAGCGGGCCGCTTTCCACGGGGATCAGGGAGATGGAAGCGCACTGTGAGCTGAGATCCAGCGTGTGAATTTCCCCTCTGGGCGTGTACAGAGAGGGCTCCTGCGGCGTGGGGGAGACTGGATTTTCTGCGCGGAACCGGGCCGCCTCCTCCTGCGGGGAACCGAAGCGCGCCAGCACCTCCTCCTCAGTCAGTCCCTGCTCCAGCCCGTCGCAGATCAACTCCTCGTAGTAGTCGGAAATCTGCTGCCGTTCCTCCGGAGAGAGCGGTTCCAGGGCGTATAAAAATTCCTGCAAAAACTGTTGGCGGGTCATGTGGATTCCTCCTCGCTGGTGTGTTTGACAAAAGTATAGATGCGTTCCATCTCCGACCATTCTTCCAGAAACAGCCGGATTCTTTCTTCGCCTGCCGGAGTGATTTGGTAGTACTTGCGCAGCCTTCCGTTATGCTCCTGCTTATAGGTAGTCAGGCAGCCTCCTGCTTCCAGGCGTTTCAGGATGGGGTACAGGGTAGATTCCGAAACAGGGATGCAGGAGGAGACGAGGCCAATCAGCTCGTAGCCGTAGGAGGGGCCTTTTTTCAGCACCGCCAGGACACAGGTGTCCAGCAGACCTTTTTTTCGCTGTGTGTCCATTTTTACCTCCTTTTGCACAATACTATGTTTTACCTTGTATTTGCAGTATACCATGTAAAGCATAGTATGTCAACAGGCAAAAAAATCCGCCGCACATTCCAGCGATGTGCGGCGGCTCGTTTTTATTTCAGTTCAAGAGCAAGGCAGTTGACATATTCGGTGGGCATGGTGTCCGGCAGCTTGACCGTCAGGGTGCCGAAGTTCTGGGCGAACGGGACATTGCCCTCGCCCAGCAGACGGACGGACTGCACCTGTTCCTCCGGCAGCAGGCTCTTGATGACGGCGGTGCGGTTTTCCGGCGCGCGCATCAGGAAAGCATAAACGGTTTTGCCCTTCTGCGTGAAGCGATAGTCGGAAGGCGTCCAGTCGGCGGCCGTCTCGGTGAAGCCCTGGATCACGGTGCGGGTGTCGCCCTCGGTCGAGATGCGCCACGGGCGCGTGCCGTACACGCCCTCGGAGCACACGGCGAACCACTTGGCCAGCTCCTCCAGAATCCAGACGGCCTCATCGTCGATCGAGCCGTCCGGCTTTTGCAGGACGTTGAGCAGCATCGTGCCGTTTTTGGAGATGATGTCGACGAGCATTTCCACAATATGTCCGGGGCGCTTGTATTCCTGGCGCACGTCGTAGAACCAGTTGCCGATACAGGTGTCGGTCTGCCACGGATGGGGCAGGATGTCGGGAAGCTGGCTCTTTTCGATATCCAGCACGCCGATCCGATAAATCTCCGGGCGGCGGTCCTTCTGGTTGTACACGGCGCGGTTTTCGCCGTATTTGTCGATGGAGGTGTTGTACAGGTAGGAAACAGCTTCCAGGCCCAGGCGGTAGTTCGGATCGCTCGGATCCGCTTCCAGATTCAGCGCGAAGGGCACGCCGCCGTCCGAATACAGCAGATCGGGCTGATAGCGGTCAATCAGCTCCTTCATGACGGCAAGCCAGTATTCCCGGAATTTCTCGTTGGAGGTGTACCAGCTGTTCGGGTCAAAGCTGCCCTGCTCCACGTTGCAGTGCTCCTGGTTTGCGTGGTAGAAATCCTGATAGGCCGGGTCGTTGCCGTCGTAGGGAACATCTTTGTACGGGCCCCAGGTATCGTGGCCTTTGTTCGTGTACCACCAGGAGAAGGAAGCGCCCAGGTGCTCCGTCAGGCCGAAGGGAAGGCCGTGCTTGTCGGCGGCGGCTTTCCACAGGCCGCAGATATCCTTGTGCGGGCCAACCTGCATGGAGTTGAAGCGGTTGAGCTGGGAAGGATAGTTGAAGAAGTGGTCGTGGTGCATCGCCTGGCCCACAAAATACCGTGCACCGGCTTTGACATAGAGATCCATCAGGGCATCGGGATCAAAGTTTTCCGCTTTCCACAGCGCGCAGATATCCTTATACCCGAATTTGGAGGGGTGGCCGTAGTGACGGATATGATAGCGGTACTGATCGGAGCCCTGGATGTACATGTTGCGGGCGTACCAGTCGCCGTACATGGGAACGGACTGCGGGCCCCAGTGGGACCAGATGCCGAATTTCGCGTCGCGGAACCAGTCGGGGCACTGGTATTCCCGCAGGGAATCAAAGCTTGCTTCAAATTTTTTTGCCATTGCCATACAACTCCTTCATAAAAATAAAACGTTTCGTTTTTGCGTGCACGCCGGCGCTTTCCGGAGTGCGCGGAAACCGTCAGGGAGAAATGGGGCAGGTGGACTGCCCCTCCTGCAGGGAGGCGGAGAGAGAAACGGTGACGGGAGCGGTCCGCTCGCCGGAGAAGAATTCCAGCATCAGCCGGGCGGCCTGCAGGCCAATCTCCTCCAGCGGCTGGCTGACAATCGTCAGCGTCGGGCGCGCCACACGCGACAGATCCATGTTGTCAAAGCCAATCAGGGAGAGCTCAGAGGGGATCTGCACACCGCGCTCGTTGAGGGCAATCAGCGTCCCGAGCGTCATTTCATAGTTGGTGACGAAAACGGCAGTCATGCCGTGCGCCTCGTCCAGCAGCCGCCGGATCTGCCGGTGGCCGCCCTCAAGCGTATAATCGCCGTAGGCGATCAGCTCCCCGGCAGGTTCGGCGCCGTACTCCCGAAGCGCGGCATAGTAGCCGTTCAGGCGCATCCGTGAGGTGTAAACATCCTTCGGTCCCACCAGGATCCCGATCCGCCGGTGCCCCAGCTCCAGCAGGCGGCGCGTGGCCATGCGGGCCGCGTTTTCGTTGTCCAGAAGGACACAGCTCACAATCCCGCCGAGCGCGTCGATTGGACGGTCGAGCAGCAGCACGGGAAGGCCATTGTCGACAGCGGGGCGCAGGTGGCGGCCGTCGGAGCAGACGGGCATGTTGATGATGCCGTCCACGCGCTTTTCCAGCAGGAACCGCACGGCGCGGCATTCGCGCTCGCTGTCCGATCGGCAGTCGCACACAATCACACTGTAGCCCTGCTCCTGCAAAACCCCTTCCACCACCGAAATGATCTGGGTCACAAAGAGGTTGCTCAGCTCGGGGATCACCACGCCAACGGTGCGGCTTTTGTTGGATTTCAGACCGCGCGCGTACTCGTTGACGTGGTAATCCAGCTTTTCGATTGCTTTTTCCACAGCCACCCGGTTTTTCTCCCGGAGAGCTCCGCCGTTGAGATATTTTGAGATGGTTGCCAGGCTCAGGCCCGTCTCCCGGGCAATGTCCTTGATGGTCGCGGCCATGCCTTTCCCTCCTGTCTCAAAATAGAAACGTTTCTTGTTTGTGATAAGCATAGCACACAACAATCTCCCTGTCAAACGGAAAATATCAGATTTCTCCGGTGTCCCTATTGGCTGAGAAAAGCGGAGATTTATTAAAGTTTTTTGCAGAAAGGAGGGGCTTTGCCTTGACAAACGCAGACAAGTGTGCTACTTTTTAAAAAACGAAACGTTTCGTTAAAACGAGGTTTTTTGGGTGATTTGGAGAAGGAGCGTGCAGAAAATGGCTTTGACAACAACAGTAGAGATGCTGCGCCGGGCGCAGGAACAGCATTACGCGGTGGGTGCGTTCAATGTGGAAAACATGGAGATGGCGCAGGCGATCGTGCAGGCGGCGGAGGAACTTCATGCTCCTGTGATTTTGCAGACAACGCCCTCGACAGTCCGGTATGCGGGCACCTCGCTGTATCTGGCAAATGTGGCGGCACTGGCACGGGAGGCAAACGTTCCGGTGGCGATGCATCTCGATCACGGTGACAGCTTCGAGCTGTGCGTCAGCGCTCTGCGCGCCGGATATACAAGCGTCATGATTGACGGCAGCAAGCTGCCGCTGGAGGAGAATATCGCGTTCACGCGCCGCGTCTGCGAGATTTGCTCCGCCGTGGGAGTCCCGGTGGAGGGCGAGATCGGCCGCGTCGGCGGCAAGGAGGACGATTTGGAGGACGAGGGCGGCTACACGATCCCGGAGGAGGCCGTGCGCTTTGAGAAGGAAAGCGGCCTGTTCTCCATGGCGGTCGGCGTGGGCACGGCTCACGGCTTTTATAAGGAAACGCCCGTGCTCAACAAGGAGCTGATCACCACCCTGCGCGGGATGCTTTCCGCGCCGATGGTGCTGCACGGAGCGTCGGGCCTTTCGGATGACGACGTGCGCGACTGCATCGCCCGCGGTATCTGCAAGGTGAATTTTGCCACGGAGCTTCGCGCCGCTTACACCGAGGCCGTGCGCAAAGTGCTGGCGGATTCGTCCGTTATCGACCCGAAGGCATACGGCAAGGCGGGACGCGCCGCCGTCAAGGAGCTCGTGAAGAGCCGCATGCTTGTCTGCGGCTGCGACGGAAAGGCGTGAGCGCGGACATGGACGCAATCCTGCTGGGAATTGATATCGGCACCTCGGCCTGCAAGGCTGCCGCGTTTGATCCGGCGGGGCGCGTGCTGGCGCAGACAGCGCAGTCCTATCCCGTTTCCCATCCCAGGTCCGGCTGGGCGGAGCAGGATCCGGAGGACTGGTGGAAGGCCGTCTGCGCGGCGCTGCGCCGTCTGACGCGGGAGGGCGGTTTTGCCCCGAAGCAGATCGCCGGGATCGGTGTGGACGGCCAGAGCTGGAGCGCGATCGCCGTCGGCGGGGACGGGAGCGTTCTCTGCCCGACGCCGATCTGGATGGATACGCGGGCCGCGTCAATCTGCGAAGAACTGCGCCGCACGGTGGGGGAGGAGCGGCTGTTTTCCGTAAGCGGCAACCCGCTTTCCCCGTCCTACACGCTCCCCAAGGTGCTGTGGTATCGGGAGCAGCTTCCCGACGTCTATGAGAAAACGGATAAAATCCTGCAATCGAACAGCTTTATCGCGTTCCGTCTGACGGGCGAAATGACGCAGGATCCCAGCCAGGGCTACGGCTGGGCATGCTGGGATATGGCGCGCGGAGCCTGGGACGAATCGCTCTGCCGCGATCTGGGCCTGCGCCCCTCGCTGCTTCCGGCGATCGCGCCGTGCAGCGCGGTCATCGGGAAGGTGACGGCCAAAGCCGCCGCTCAGACCGGCCTGCCGGAGGGGATCCCCGTGGTGGCGGGCGGGCTTGACGCGGCCTGCGGCACGCTCGGCGCGGGCGTTGTCCATCCGGGGGAAACGCAGGAGCAGGGCGGCCAGGCGGGCGGCATGAGCATCTGCATGGACGTGTGCTGTGCCGATCCCCGGCTGATCCTCAGCGCCCATGTCGTCCCCGATCGCTGGCTGTTACAGGGCGGCACGGTGGGCGGAGGCGGCGCGCTGAACTGGTTTGAGCGCGAATTCGCGGAGGCGGAGCGCCGGACGGCGGCGGAAACCGGATCGTCCTCCTTTGCGGAGATCGATCGGGAAGCGGCAGAGATCCCAGCGGGCAGCGAGGGTCTTGTGTTTCTGCCGTATCTCGCGGGCGAGCGCAGCCCCATCTGGGATGTGAACGCGAAGGGTGTGTATTACGGTGTCACATTCTCCAAAACGCGCGCGCATTTTGCCCGTGCCTGCATGGAGGGCGTGGCCTACTCTCTGCGCCATAATCTGGAAACGGCGCAGGAAGCAGGCATTTCGGCCGGTGTGCTGCGCGCCATGGGAGGGGCGGCGAACAGCCGCTTCTGGACGCAGCTCAAAGCTGACATAACCGGCAGGCGCATCGAGGTGCCGGGTTCCGACACGGCGACATCCCTCGGCGCGGCCATGCTGGCGGGCGTGGGCGCGGGGATCTACCGCGACTGCGAGGACGCGGCGGCGCGGACGGTACAAATCCGGCGGGTGCACGAGCCCGATCCGGCGCGCCGCGAAGCCTATGAAGCGGGATATCGGACGTACCGGCGTCTGTATGAGAATCTCAAGAATCTGATGAAGGAGGATAAGCCATGAAAGCGGCGGTCTTGCATGCCAATGAGGATATTCGATACGAGGAGTTTCCCACCCCGGAAACGCTGCCGGGAACAGTGAAAGTGCGGGTGCGGGCGACGGGCATCTGCGGCAGCGACGTGCCGCGCGTGCTGCATCACGGCGCGCATTTTTACCCGGTAGTGCTCGGCCATGAGTTTGCGGGCGACGTGGTCGAGGTCGGCGAGGGCGTGGAGACGCTCCAGGTGGGCGACACGGTTTCCGGCGCGCCGCTGCTTCCCTGCATGAAGTGCGCGGATTGCCAGCAGGGAAATTATTCGCTCTGCAAGCATTACAGCTTTATCGGCAGCCGCCAGCAGGGCAGTTTTGCGGATTATGTCGTGTTGCCTGAGCGCAACGCGGTCAAATACGATCCGTCCATCCCCTATGAGCAGGCGGCCATGTTTGAGCCGTCCACGGTTGCGCTGCACGGCGTGCTGTGCAACGGCTACCAGGGCGGCGGGGATGTGGCTGTGTTCGGCTGCGGCACCATCGGCATCTTCACACTGCAATGGGCGAAAATTTTCGGAAGCCGCCGCGTGGTGGCCTTCGACATCGACGAGGGCCGTCTGGCCCTGGCCCGGCGCATGGGAGCGGATGAGACGATCAACACAAAGGAAGAGGGCTTCATGGAGCGCGCGAAGGCCCTGACCGGCGGGCGCGGATTTGCCTGGGTTTTCGAGGCCGCGGGCAACCCGGCCACCATGCACATGGCCTTTGAAGCGGCGGCCAACAAGGCGCACGTCTGCTTCATCGGTACGCCCCATGTGGATATGACCTTCACCCCCGCCGAGTGGGAGAACATGAACCGCAAGGAATTTTTGCTCACCGGAAGCTGGATGAGCTATTCCGCGCCCTTCCCGGGGAAGGAGTGGGAGCTGACGGCCCATTATTTTGCCACCGGACAGCTCAAGTTCGATCCGGAATTCCTGTACCGCAAATTCCCCATGAGCCAGGCCGCGGAGGCCTTCGCCCTGTTCCATCATCCGGAGCAGGTGCACGGGAAAATTATGCTGGTCAACGAATAAAAGCGGATTGCCGCCCGTCCTGGGGAGGAGGACGGCAGTTTGGAACAAATTGGAAAGGAAGAATAGTATCATGACAGTGATCGATCCCAACGCAGTCCCGAAGAAAACGCTGGCGAACGGCGAGCAGATCCCCTGCATCGGCATGGGCACTTTCGGCTCGGACCGCTACGGCGCGCAGGAGGTTTCCGACGCGGTCGCGGGGGCCATCCGCTGCGGCTACCGCATGTTTGACTGTGCCTCCGTCTACGGCAACGAGGACCAGATCGGCGAGGTGTTCGCACATGCCTTTGCCGCCGGGGAAGTCAAGCGCGAGGAGCTGTTCCTCATCTCCAAGGTGTGGAACGACATGCACGGCAAGGGCGATATCCTGCTTTCCTGCGCCAAGACGCTCAAGGATTTGCAGCTCGACTATCTCGACGCATACTTTGTCCACTGGCCGTTTGCCAATTACCACGCGCCGGGATGCAGCGGTGATTCCCGCAACCCGGATTCCAAGCCGTTCCACACAGAGGACTTCATGGCCGCGTGGCGGCAGATGGAGCGTCTGCACGATATGGGGCTGGTGCGCAATCTCGGCATGTCCAACATGACGATCCCGAAGCTGGAAGCGGTCCTGCCGCTGTGCCGCATCAAGCCCACACTTATTGAGATGGAGATGCACCCGGCTTTCCAGCAGCCCAAGCTGTTCCGCTATTGTGTCGAGCGGGGCATGCAGCCCGTGGGCTTCTGCCCAATCGGCAGCCCGAACCGCCCGGACCGCGACAAGGCCGAGGGAGACGTCGTGGACACCGCGATGCCCGCCGTGGAAGCTGCCGCGAAGGCGCACGGGATTCATCCCGCGCTGGTCTGCCTGAAATGGGCCGTGCAGAACGGCCAGATCCCGATCCCGTTCTCCGTTCACGAGAAAAACTATGTTTCCAATCTCCAATGCGTCACGGAGGATCCGCTCACTGCGGAGGAGATGGAAGCCATCCGTCTCGCGGATCAGAACTGCCGTCTGGTTAAGGGACAGGTGTTCCTGTGGCCGGGAGCCACAGACTGGCGCGCTCTCTGGGACGAGGACGGCGTGATTGTGCAATAAAAAGGAGGCGTTTGCCATGCTGAAAGGAATTCCCCCGATTCTCACGCCGGAGCTGCTCAAGGTGCTCATGGAGATGGGGCACGGCGACGAGCTGGTGCTGGCGGATGGTAATTTTCCGAAATTCGCGCATCCCGCGAATGTGATCCGTCTTGACGGTCATGGAATCCCCGAGATCCTTGACGCGATTCTGAAGTTCATGCCGCTGGATCCCTATGTGGAGCATCCTACAATTTTCATGGAGGTGCTGCCGGACGATCCGTATCAGCCGGAGATCTGGCCGCGCTACCGGGAGATTGGGGCGAAATATGAGAAGGATGGTCTGCGGGAGATTGCGATCAATAAGTTTGAGTTTTACGAGCGCGCCAAAAAAGCGTATGCGGTGGTGGCTACCAGCGAAGCGGCGCTGTATGCCAATATGATTCTGAAAAAGGGCGTTGTATAAACGTGAAGTTTTCGTCCACCTTTTTCAAAAGGTGGCGGGGGTAAAGGGGGCAGAGCCCCTTTTGGAAAGTCATGCGAAGCCATAGAAAATCCAGAAAAAAGAGCGGAGCGAATTTTTTCGGACGTCTTGTGCCAAGCTGCTTTTCCCCTAATATTCAAAAAGGGCCGGAGCCGGACAAATTTTTGTCCGGCTCCGGCCCTTTGCCGTTTGCGAAATGTTCAGCTTTCTTCTCCCTTTTTGCGCAGTTCCAAAAATGCGTTCTTGAGCGCCTCCGGCATGGGAAGCCCCATCATACCCAGATTTTCGATAACGCTCAGCCCTTCGTTGGCAAGGAAAAAGAAAATCACCGTGCTGCGCACATAGCCCTCCACGCCAAACAGTGCGTCAAGCCGAGCCGCCACCAGAACGCACAGGAGGATTCCGCATTTGCGGAACAGCCCCTTGATGCTGGCCCGGCTCTCAAAGCTGCCGTCCGGTGTCTTGTTGGAATTTTTCCACACCAGCGCCAGCACAATCCCCAGCGCGTAGTCGATCGCCATCACGGCCACGAGCGTTTGCAGCATGGTGTCCCAGCCTCCCAGCGCCTGTGCCACTATGGATCCGGCGGCAGCCAGCCCGCCCAAAACAGTGTAATAGATCGTCTGTGTTCGTGTCATGCAATTTCCTCCTTTGCAATCCGCGCGGCAAAGATCCGTTCTCCGCCTTCTGCCGGATAGATTCCGGCCTCCTGGCCCGGTTCCCCGACGGGGACAACGTGCCAGAGCGTGCTGTCTCCGTCCCGCCGGCAACGCACGAGCCGGAAGGCGGCGGGCTTGCCGCCGCTCTCCCCGCACACCAGATCAATGTCCTGTCCGGTGATCTTCACCGTGTAGAGCGAGTTCGGTGCAATGCGCACAGGGTTGTCCGTGCCGTTGGTGGTGTCGGACGTCCAGCAGGCGGCGTTCTCCTTTTTCCATCCGTTCCAGCCGTTCTGCCGCGTGAGGGATGGATAATCGAGAAAGCTTTCGTTCGTATCCACGTTTCCGGAAATGCCATCCACACGCCCCGTGCTGCCCGTCTGCTGTATCCCGCAGGACACGTCCGGCGCGCCGGTGTAGTCCGCGAGCCACAGCTCCCATGCGGTCAGACGGGAACGATCGATCCGGTTTTTGATGTAATCGAGGTTGGTGTACACCCCCGCGCGCCAGCCGAGACGTTCCAGCTCCGAGCAGAAGGCCACCGCCAGCTGGGTCCGCAGCTCCTTGTGGGGCGTCACGCCGTGTTCCGTGCTGTAGCGCTCGCTGTCATATTCATAGTCGAAATAGACCGGGTAGAGGAATTTTCCCTTGTACGGTTCCAAAACACGGGCGCACAGCTGCGCTTCCTCCCGTGCCTCGTCAGGTGTGAGGGCGTAGGAAAACCAGTAGGCTCCGCACGCGATCCCCGCCTGAAGCGCCCCGGCGGCGTTGGCCGTGAATTGGGAGTCCTGCTGGGATGCGTGCTTGCCGTAGCCCGCGCGGAGGATCGCAAAGCCGATCCCCGCGTTTTTTACCTTTCCCCAGTCAATGGAGCCGTTATGGCTCGATACGTCAATTCCTTTCATGCTTCCTCCCTTCTCAGGACACCAGTTCCCACTGCCAGAGCCCCGGCGTTCTGGGCGCCCAGACGCAGGGGATCATGTCCCCGCCCTCGGCCACACGGTACACATGGCCCTCATAGCTGAAATACTGTCCCGCACGGCAGTCCATACCGTACACCCAGGGGATGGGATCCTCCTGCGTTCCGGTGTGCTCCGTTTCGATGGGACGGTAAACGGCGAGCATCCCCTCCCCGTGCGGCGGCTGGTTTTCCTGCGGCGTCACGCCGCCGGCCTGTACCACGCGGTACAGCGTTTCTCCGTCTCGCAGGACGCTTCCTTCCGCCAGCTTGTTTCCCGCCGCCAGCACATCCTCCCACATGGGGAAAAGCTCCGGCATGGCAAGCGCCTGATCGTCGGAAAGAGAGACGGAGGACGCGGCGAACACCCGTGCCGCTTCCACAGACTGCTGCGCCAGCCGCTCCGCCTGCTGTTCCTCCTCCCGGATGGCCTGAATACTGTCCTCCCGATGGTAAATCACTGGTAGTTCCCTCCAATCGACGAAATGTAGCACTCCCCGGAAGCTGTGCCGCGCGACAGGGTGGCGCGGAGCTTGACGCCCCAGGCGGACGCCGTCTTGGTTTTGTTGGTGAAAAAATATTTCTGATTGTTGAGCGCGTTCTGCGTGATGTTCTCCCAGGTGGGGGACGCGTCGTTGCCGTTGTTGCAGATTTCCACCTTCAGCGAGCTGCCCGCAGGAAATGCTCCCTGTACATTGACGATGCAGCGATCCGGCATGGCGTCGGCGGGCAGGGCGGCGGCGGTGGCGAATGTGCAGGATGTGACCTTTTTCGTAAAGGTCTGGGTGCGGGTAGTGGTCAGCCCCAGCGGATCCGTTGCCGTGATGGTGAGGGTGTGGCTGCCGTTGAGGATTTTTCGCCAGGCATTCGCCGAAAAGGTCAGCGTGTTGGCACTCCCCAGCGTCACCTTGTAGGTGCGCAGGGTGGTGCTGTCCAGCTTTTCCGTCACGTTGACTGTACCGCCCTGCGCATCCGTCACGGTGTACTGGTAGGACGGGATGTTTTCCCCGAAGCTTCCCAGATTTCCGTTGCTTCCGGAGATGACGGGAGCGATGGCGTTTTTGGTGAAGGTCTGCGTGCGGGTGGCGGTTGCGCCCTGCGTGTCCTTTGCCGTGATGGTCAGCGTATGGCCCGCGTTGGACAGGCTTTTCCAGGTGGCGGTGGGGATCGTGAGTGTGTTTTTGTTTCCCAGGGAAACATTGTAGGTGCGCAGGGTGGTGCTGTCCAGCTTTTCCGTCACACTCACGGTGCCGCCCTGGGCGTCCGTCACGGTGTATTGATACGTGGGGGGCGTGTCGCCGAAGGTACCGAGCGCGCCGTTTGAGCCGGAGATAACGGGCGGTGTGTTGTAGGAAATCGTATAGCATCCGTCGGAATCTGTTGTGGACGAAATAGTTAAAGAGCCTGACAGATTACAAGCGGGTCGCAGGCCGCAGTCGCTGACGTAGGCACCCTTCGCGATCAATGTGCCTTTGGTATAGACGTTGCTGGCATCGTCGGCCGACTCGGCCCGGGCGTCCCGCAGCCAGTAGGAATGCGCCTGATTGGCAAAAGATCCGAAGTTGGCGTCATCAGCGGCAGAGGCCGAGACGGTCGCGATGCGGCTGCTGTCGTCGCTAAAGATTGCCAGCTTGCTGCCGCATACATGGTCGCCAGAGAGAGCAACCTCCGTGCAGGACAGGGGAAAAATCTTGTCCGTACAGGTCTCAGTCCCGCCGCCGTCTGTCGAACTCTTGCCTACCGTGAGGGTGGTGGAAAGCAGAGCGGCTCGGTCGTTGGCTGTGAAGCCGTTGAGGAAGCCAGCGATAGTGTCATAGGGGCACTTACTTTGCCAGACGTGGTACGAGTCAGGCGCTTGATCCGCCGAGTGCTGCGCGGTATACCACTGACCGGCTCCAGCGTTGCTGTTGAGCCATTGGCGCAGGTTGGAGTAGATATAGCGGTTATTTCCGTAGTCTCTGCGGTCTCTGTACGTGTTGGAAGGCTCCTTAGCGTCGAAGCAGATTAGCTTGATGATCTGATTGGTCACAAGCGTTACGCTTCCGGAAGGATAGCCGCTGTGATTTTTGGCCGCCACCAGCCACACAATCGGCTTCCCATAGATGCTGCCAAACTTGACCTTGCTCTTTAAGGCCAGGCTGTTCAAAGTTGCCATTGTCCGATTTCACCCCCTTTCAGCATTCCAGCCGCGCCTTCGCGGTGTTCCACACGCCCGCCGTCACCGTGATGCCGGAGAGCGATGAGAAGGCCACCGTGAACGGGTTGCCGGTGATGTTCGTAAAGATTGCGTCCCAGAGCGTTGCGATCTTCGATTCGTTCATTGCCACACGCCCTGCCAGCTCCGCAACGTTTTCCCCAACCTCCGTGGAAATCTGCCCGGAGAGGGAATCCAGGTCGGCGCGGAGCTCTTCGATTTCGGAGGAAAGCTCTTCCGAGGATGCGGTCAGCTGCTCCGCATACGATGTCAGATCGGTGCGCAGGGACTTTGCTTCGTCCGCGTTCACCCGAAGCTGCGCGTCAATTTTTTCCGTCGTTTCGTTCACCACGGCAATGCTGTAATATTCTTCTTCCAGCGGGAGAGGGAGCTGGTAATTTTTTGTGCGGTCAGGCAAACTGAATCACCTCGTTTTCCAGATCTTCATGTGTGTATTGCGCAAGACAAGCGTGTGTGAAATTCGCAAGCTTACGGTGTGAATTGCGTTCCAGATCAAAATCAATCCAAAGAGCGGAGGGTACCACACGCTCGAGCAAATCCCGGATATCCTCCTGATAATTGCGCAGAGCAAGCGGGGCACGCACGCGCAGGGCGTTGTTGCCGGAAAAGAGCTCGATGGTAAATCCGCCCGCTCCGCATAACGTTTCCAGCTGAAGCCGGAGTGTGTGCAGGGTAAAGGGAAGCTGCTCGCACAGCCGGGCCAGCACGCGGGATCGCCGCTCGTCGAGTGTTTCCGTTGCGCGCGCGGAAATGTCGAGCATGTGTTCCCAGCGTGTGAGTGCGTAGTCGCCTGCGGTGCCGGCAAACTGATCGTCGAGCGCCCGGTCAAGCGCTTGCCACAGCGATTCAAACAAAGCTTGCTGTCCCGCGGCAATCGCCCGCAGCTCCCGATAGGGGCGCAGTGCGTCCGGAAGATAGTCGAAAAGCTTACGATCCATGCAGTACCCCTTCCACCGGCACCTCGTCGCCGGATAATTCCAGGTTGGATGCTTCTCTGCAAAGCGTGGTTCCTGTCACGTCCAGGATGCCGGGACAGGACAGAAAAGCGCTTTCCAACGCGCTGATCCGCACTGTCAGTCCATTGGAGGAGTCTGCCCAGGTTTTGCGCAGAGAGAGAAGATAGTCACGCGCCGCCTGCTCCAGATACGGGCGGCAGGCTTCCCAGCCCCAGCTGTCCTGGTAAGTGAAGGAAGCGGAAATTTCCACCTCCCGCCCCACGACGCCCTCCACAAGCACCACATGTCCGATCGGAGCGAAGCCTTTGCCTTCGCCTGTCTCGTCCTGCGGGTCGACCGCCTGCTGCACCTGCTCCACCAGCTCGGCCGACGGAGGGGAAAACGTGCTGTCCAGGATTGTCAGCCGTACCACGCCGCCCGTGGTCAGAAGTCCTTCCGACGCGGCGAGCGATACGCTGCTCAGCCACTGTGAGACGCTCTCCGGCGTCTCCTCCGGCAGGGCGGCAAACCAGTCCTCCCATTCCTCCGGCGGGCGCAGGTACTCCGGGGAAAGATTGCCGTTCCAGGCGCGATATACCTTCACGCCGCCCACGCCTGCGATGGCTCCCACCTTTTCGCGATAGTCCGCCGCGTTTCCGCCGAAAGCCTGCGAAACAAAGCTTGCGAGGTAGCGCGCGCGAAAGGCTTCCGTTTCCTCCTCGTCCGTGCCGGGGATCAGAAGCTCCTTTGCTGAAGCGCTCTGAAGCCCGGAGACATATTCCACCGGTGTCAGGCCGCCGGGAACATCGTTCCCCACGGTTCCTGCCGTCTCACAGCGCAGGCTGTACGAGCCCGGATCCAGCTTTTCCTCCACCGCGTAGTTGACCTCCCCGAGATTGAAGCGCGTTCCGATGGGGATTTCCAACGTCTGCGGCAGAAATTCCCCCCGGATCAGCGCGCAGGAGGCAGGCTTCGGCGTCAGCCCGCGTTCCGCCGCGCGCCGCAGCAGGTAAGGGCGTGAAGCCGTGTCCGCAAATGTCTCATTGAGCACCGCGTCGAGCTGGATATACAAATTCTGCGCTTCCGCCGCTGCTGGGGCCTGCCCGTACCAGAGCACGGAACCCTCGCGAGCGTCCAGTCCGGGCTGATCGGCCAGCGCTGCCGTCAGCATGGACGAAAGCAGCCCTTCATAAGTGATCTCCTCATACATTTACAGCGTCACCTCCTTGTCCTCGCGAAGCTCTCCGAAAACCGTCACAACGGTAAACGCCACCGTCACTTTTCCGCCGCGCCCCGGCGTGAAGGTAAAGTCCCGCACGTCCGTGATGCGGTCATCCTGCAAAAGAGCCTCGCGGATTCTTCGTTCCAGCTCCGGGAGCACAAAGGAGAGCGGCTTGCCGAACAGATCCCGCAGTTCCACACCGTAATTCCAGCTGTGGATCAGCCACTCATACCGCTCCACCGAGAGAATGAGCCGGATCGCTTGTCTGACAGCGTCCAGCCCGTCAATCCACCCGGCGGCGCGCGCCTCCTCCTCCCGCAGGCGGAAGGTTTTCGAAGGCATGATTTCCCCGAAAACCGGCGGGGAGGAGGTGCTTGCGCGCGGCGTCATGCGGTTCCTCCCAAACGATCCAGCACCAGATACCGTCCGCCTCCCTGCATGCGCAGCAGAGCCACAAAATCCCCCGCCTCCAGATCGGAAAGGCGCTGGGGGACGATCAAAAATTCGCTTGTAAGCGCCAGCTTCTCCTCCACCTTGACGCAGAGGGGAGAGACGCTGGACACGCTGCCGAAGCGGAGCTCCAGCGGCTTTTTGGCCTGCACGGCCTCCACGGCCGCGCGCTTGACAAGCTCCACCGCAGATTCTGCCATAGTAGGTTCACTCTCCTTTTCTCAATTCCAAATCCATGGTGTGCGCCGTGCCTTGGAATACATGCCGGGCGCTCTCCACGGTCATCGTCCGGCTGGCACCAGGCAGATCCGTGAACAGGGAAACACCGGCCCGCACCGAGGGGTGGCCCGGTGCTCCCGTTACCGTTACGGTCAGGGAGGGCTCACTGTGAGCGCGCAGAAGAGAGGAGACGCGCTGCTGTCCGCCGGTGGGATCCGAAAGCTTTTCAAAATATTGCAGCACGCCCCAGCGCTCCTCCAAGGCTTCATCCGCGCCCGAAAAAAGCTGGCGCACGCCGCGCCGTCCGTCCTCATAGAGCAGACGCACACGGGTATAGGTTTCGCTGTCGATGCTTTCCTCGCAGGAAAAGCCCTGCACGGTGTCCCCGTCAAGCAGGAGGGGGAGGATCAGGCTTCCGGCGCTTTTCAGGCAAAGCCGTCCGAAGTCATCATACAGGACATACCGCCGTCCTGTGGCTTGATAGGTCTCATCCAGCGCGTTCTCAAGCATATCCCAGATAGGGACGTTTTCCTCCGTGCCCAGCGGGATCACATAGCCGGTATCCTCCACCGTGCCGAGCGAGAGCCGGAAATCAGCGGCCAGAATCCGCAGCAGATCGGAGGCTTTTTTCCCCGCGTAAACCAGTGTATCGCGGCTGCGCAGATAGCGGAGCTGGTCGTAAGCTGTGATCTGTACCTGACGCCGGCCAGATTGCGTCCGTGTAAAGATGTAGCCGCAGAACAGCCCCTTGCCGTCCAGCCGCAGGCTCACGCGGCACCCCTCGCGCAGGACGGGAAAACCGTCGTCCTCCAGCACGGTGAACGAGAGCGTTCCTGGTGCGCCGCTGCGCTGTGTCGTCCATTCCACCCCGCCGAGCGTTACGGGCAGGAAGACAGAGCCGTCCTGCTCGGCAACCAGCTCAGCGGCCATGGCTTTGCTTTATGGCAGTATCAGCACCTGACCGGGATAAATCAGGTTCGGATTGACGATCTTGTCGCGGTTGAGATTGTAAATCTCTTTGTACCGCGTCCCGTCTCCCAAAAACTGTTTTGCGATGTTCCACAGGCAATCCCCCTTTTTCACAGTGTAAGTCCCGCCGGACGGCGCGCCGGAGGTTTCCCGCGCGCTGTCCACGGTTGTACCGTATTCCGCCTGGCTCACAGTTTTGACAGACCATGGCTTCCATTCGCGCAGACGCATGGTCACGCGCACATCGTCGCCAAGATTTTCCGCGTCCTCCTCCACGGTGTAATCCTCCAGCGCAACCGTGAGGTTGGTTCCGAACCGCAGGGAGTTGTCCATCCCCTTGCGGTACACGATGAACTGGACGTGCTTCTGCTCCGTCTTGAGCCGGTCAAGGAAATTGAGATACCAGGCGGGAGATTTCCAGTCCCGATTGACGAACGGATAATACCGGTGCGGCAGCAGTACTTCCAGGTCGACCTCGCGGAGCGCCGGGACTTCGGGGAGGTTGATTTCCTCCCCGCTGAGCAGCCGCGCGGTGCCGTTGCGGCTTTTGATGGTCTGCGTCATGCGTCCCGGCGTCACCGGAAGCAGGACGCCGTCAAGATAAAACTGATAACCCATTTATCCATGCACCCCCTCGGGGGAGCTGTGGAGCTCCCCAGCAAATCGCCGCGCCCATTGATTCCAGAATTCCTCCGGGGACGGTGCGGTTTCCTTTCGGCGCACGGTGGGGGAGGCGCGCGCCGTTTGTTCCGATGTGCTTGAAGTGCTGGCGTTTTCCCGCACCGGGCGCGGCAGAAAGGACAGGCTTTCCTCCCCCGCGGATTGCAGCGCCGCAGAGAAACGGCTGCCTGATGTTTCCTCTCTGTCCGAAACGGCAGTCGCGAGAGCGGGACTGTTTTCCACAAAGCGGAGCGTGTCGGTGGAAAGTGCGGAAGAAGGTTTTGTGTGTTCCACCATTTGGGTGACTCTTGCCCGGGTTGGCTGCCGCCATGCCGCCGAGTGTTCCGCTGTTGCGATTGCGGTTGTTTGCCGTGCTGTAGCATCTTCCGCCGGTTCCGCCCAGGCGGGCTGCCGCCATGATGCCGTGCGTTCCGCCGTTGCACTCGCAGCCGTTTGCCGCGCCGCCGCATCTTCCGCCCAGGCGGGCTGGTGCCATGCCGCCGTGCGTTCCGCCGTTAAGCTCCCGGCTGTCTGCCGCGCCGCCGCATTTTCCGCCGTTTCCGCCCGGGCGGGTTGCCGCCATGCCGCCGCGCGCTGCACCGCCTCGCTCGCGGCTGTCTGCCGTGTTGCCGTGTTTTCCACCGGTTCCGCCCGGACGGGCTGATGCCATGCCTGTGTGCGTTCCGCCGCTGCGCTCGCGGCCGTCTGCCGTATTGCCACATGGTCCATTATTCCCGCCAGGGAAAGGACTGAAGGATCCGCTTGCAGCACCGAAAGCACAGGACTGCGCTTCCATACAGGGGCAGCAGTGATATTCTCCTGCCCCATTATCAAGGAGGGGAATGTGCGCCCGATCTCTGCGTTGGTATCCCTTGTATTCCCGTTTTCCACCGCACGGGGAATCTTGGTGGAAAACGGGGTGACCTGCACTTCGTCGCGCCCAACAACGGTTTTTGCAGCCATGTGTTCTTCCGTCCCGGCGGTGACAAAGGGAGTCCCCCCACGCGCCGCGCTTTCCGTTGTCCGTTGCCGTGCGCCGGGTAAAAGTGCTGCGGACGTCCGGACGGCGGGGAAGAGGGAGGTACGCTCTTGTGCTGGAGGGAGGACACTATCCAGCTGAAAAAACGCTTCTCCGGAAGAGGGAGCTGCCCGCTCCAGCGCAGGCGCGCGGAACAGGCGGCGTGCGGCGAGCCGCACTGCGTTCAGAACCGTTTTTCTTGCCATGGTTTCCCTCCTTTCTCATCGTTTTGCTTCCTCCCGCTCCGCATGTACCTGCAAAGCCGCGAGCAGAAAGGCGCGCTCCTGGCGGCTGAGCGCGAAATACTGCGACGGCATCAGCGAAAACGAGAACAGGCAGGCGTAAGCGGCGGCAGCCTCCCCGTCGCCGCCGCGGATCAGTTTTTTGCTTCATTCACCTCGTCCTGCATGGTGCGGGCAAAGCCGCATACCTCCTGCACTTTGTCAAGATACACGGCGTATTCGCCCGCTGTCAGCATGGCGCGCAGCAGCTCCTCCGCGCCCATTACGCCATAGCTGTCCTGCAAGGATCGATCGTTCAGATCGGGATAGACGGTGCAGGCGGCGGCGAGACGGCCGAGGTATAGCCCCGCGTCCGTCTCGCTCATATACTGCCCGCGCCGTCCCGGCACCGGAACGCAGCGGGCGCAGGAACGGCGAAGGGATTCGTCCTCCGCCGCCGTCAGGCAGCGGATTTCCCACTGCTCCGCCTCGCCGTCCTCGTCCACAAAACGGGGCGAGACAGCGAACAGGACATGCTCCGTCCGCACGGCGTTCTGTGCAAGAAACGCGCTCAAGCTCATGATCGTTCCTCCTTATTCCATGCCGTCGAGAGCAGTGAAGCTTTCCGGCATCTCGAAGTCCTCAAAGGTAAAGCTCATTTCCTCGTCGAGGTAGTCCGCGTCCGCGTCAAAGCGGGCCAGTACACCGCCGTCAATGTTGCAGTCCTTGAGGATGACGGTCTGCCGCCCTGCCGAGGAGGTCGGGTCGTCGTTCGTCACCTGGATGTCGAAATACACGTCCTCCCCGGTGGATTTGTAGCGGTACATCAGCTCGCGGAAGATGGATGTATTGTAATGAAAAGCCGCTTTGCCGGTGCCCTTCCAGCCCGAGGTCTTGTTGCCGCGCCCCGTCCTGCCGAGGATCGGCACACGGGATTTTTCGCGTTCAAACTTCGCCTCAAGATTGATTGCCTGCATGAAGTTGTAGCGCTTGTCGCCGATGGTTACATAGCATTCCGCCAGCGCGGCGGAGACGGTATCTTTTGCATTCATGGTCAGCATGAAATTTCCCCCTTCCTTACGCCGCGCCCGCGACGGTCACAGTCATGTAAAGCTGTTCCATGGCGCACACCGGCGTTACGCGGCCGCTCACCACAACGCTGCGCTTTGTCTGTCCCGCCGAAACCTGCACGTCCTCCGCGGAGAAGTTCTCGATCGCCCGCTGGCGTTCCAGCTCCTGGTGGTGCTTTACAATGTCGTTCCACAGGCTGATCCGTCCGGCTTCGTCGTTCGGGATCTGCCCGAGATAACGGGTGCAGAAAAGAACGGCCACATCGTTGGCGATCTGGTCGAGCACACGGACGGTCTGGTTCAGGGCGAAATCCTCGCCGCGCTCGTTGGTGAACGTGGTGAGCGTGTTCACGTCGGAGAGCACGCGCACCTGCCCGCCCGCGCGGTGGAACAGAAGCTTTCCGGCTTTCAGCCCTTCCTCCAGCTGGGTCTGCGTGTAGTCGGCCAGGACGGTGTATTCGCCGTCGTAGATCTTGTTCGAGCAGCTTGCGTTCACGGCGCAGCCTGCCGCCGCACCCGTCATCCAGTAGACAAGAGCGGGAGCGTCCTCCTCCGCCTCATTTTCCACGCTGATCACGCCCTCATAGTCAGCCTCGGTGCGGTAGAGCACTGTCTGGAATTTCACGCCGGCCTCCTCACGCATGCGCCGTGTGAACGAGACAAAGAGCTTGTTGATTTCCGAATCCTCCGAGGCGCAGCCCAGGGTCTGGAAGGTGTACGGCTCCACTGCCCGCAGGAAGGCTTCGTAGTCGGATTTCTCCGGATCCTTGTCGGTGCCGCCCGTCAGCGGTTCGCCCGCTGTGGCAGAGAGCGCTTCCTCCGTGAAGGTGACAAAGTCGTTTTCCACCAGCTCTTCCGCGGCGGAGACGGTCTGGGTATCCATCTCCACGCCGTCTACCACCGTCACCACGTCAAATTTTTCCGCATTCTCACGGATTACAATCTGAATGTTGTTGCCGCCGGTTCCCGCGTATTTCGCCGAGGCGTGTGTGCTGTGTGCCTTCTCGCCTCCCTCCGGACGGTAAAAGAGCAGCGTTTCCGCCCCGCAGAACAACTCTCGCACGGGAAGCAGCGCGTCGCTGTCTGCGCTGCACCCGAACAGACGCGGCGCCTCCTCTGCGAAATAATCCGCTTTCAGGCTGGTCACCACGCCCTGCGGCCCGAAGGGCAGGGGCAGCAGCATGGCTGCCGTTCCGCGCGCCGACAGCTCGGCTGTCGCCCGTGCCGCGCTCACAAAGTTAATGTAAGCGCCCGGCAGAATCTTGTTCTGGGTGGTAAAGGTTCCTCCGCCGTATGCCATCTGATCATTCCTCCGTTTCTGTGTCGGCCGTCTCCCCGTCCGGCGCATGCAGCGTCATGGAAAGGGAAACGGTGTCCATGGTTTCGTGCGTTTGCTCTTTTTGAGAAAGGACGAGGCGGTAGCGGGCGGACGCTTGTGCCCGCCCGGATTTTACCTCGCCCGCCGTACCGGTTCCCCGCAAGGCCGGGCCGCCCTTCACCCGCACCACGGCAAGCGCCTGCGTCAGCTGCTCCGCCGCCGTGCGCGGTGCGTCGTCGTTTTTGCGGGGAAGATAATCCGCCGTCACCGTGCAGAGGAGTTCTTCCCGCCTGCACGGGAGGGGGCGGCGCTCCCCCTCCTCCGCTTCCAGAAAGATGCAGGGTCGCTTTACGCCCTGCTCCGCACGTCCAAGATAGATTTCCACGTCCTCGCCAAAGACTTCGCGCACTGACTGTGCCGCGCCCTCGAGAAGCTCCTGAAGCGCCATCGTCCTCCCTCCTTATGCGTCGTCCTGCCACAGCGCCAGCGCGATTTCCTGATGCGAGTCGTACACAGCGGGCTGGCCGCTGCGCCCGTAGACGCGCTGGATGCTGCGCCCCTCCACCGTGATCCGCGAACCGGCGGGGATGTCCCACTCCGGCGCGAGGAACAGCTTGACGCTCTGTCCGGCCTGCGCCCAGGGCTGGGCTTCCCCGGCGGTTTCCAGGCCGGAGAGTGTCTGGCCGCTTGCGCCGGAAAACGACAGACGGCACGGGGCGCGGGTGATGGTTTCCTCCTCCCGGAAGCGTGTCACGGCTCCGTCGCGGTACGGTACGTTCACCGTCACCGTGGCAAAGCAGTCATACAGGCTTTCCAAAGCCTCCCGCACACTCACCAGATCAGCCTCCTCCACCGCGCGCAGTCCCGCCGCGCCCCGTCGATCAGATCCCGGGCCAGAGCGCGGCGCAGTGTGCCGGGTGAATTTTCCTCGGAAAACTGCACCTGCGTATCGCCCTCCTTCACGGAGACGGCCTGCCCCGCGCTTTCTCCCTCCGCGCCGGGAAAAAGCAGATACAGTCCGGCGGCCAGCGCGCCCGTTTCCTCCAAGAGGGAGTCGGGCGCCTCTTCGGCATTGCACAGGGCGGCTGCCTCGCACAGGGCACGGCGGGAGGCTGTGAGCAGATCGTCCTCCCGTGCTTCGGTTCCGGCTGCCGTCACATAGGGGCGCGCGCGATCCGCGACCTCCTGCTCCGTCATGCCTTCACCTTGATCTTGCGCATCACGCCCGCGGCCTTGGTGGCCTTGAGCGCCACAGCGGCGACCATCTCGACCTCACCGGTCTTGACGGCTCCCGCCGTGCGGTAGTCCGGCAGCCACTGGCGTACCGGAATGACGCCGGAGGGGCTGACGGCGTGGAAGCCGTCCAGGCCGAAGCGCACCGCGTAAAGCGACGTGCAGCCTGTGTCCCCGGAGTCAAGGATCGGCACGATGGGATCGTTGGTGCCGGGTTTCGCACCGAGATCGACCAGCGGAATCGAGCCGTACTGCTCCACCTGCTGGCCGAAGTCATTGCGCGTGGTCTGGTACATCCCGGCGCGGCGGGCGCAGGCGCGCAGCTTGGCGATCAGCTTGGTGTTGCCGCCGATGAAATCCGGCGCGCCGTCCAGTCCCATGAGAAACTCGTCGAGCGCGTCAAGGAAATACATGTAGTTCGTGTCCACCGCCTGCGAGGTGGAGAGATCGATCGCCGCCTCGGGGATGAACTCCGTCGAGGAGCCGGTGAGAGCCTTTTCCAGACCGTCAAAGGCCTTGCTGTCGTCCTCACTGTCGCCGTTGATCACCGTGTCGGTGAAGAGGGCGGAGGCCGCTTTGATTTTCTGCGCCATCTGAAAGCTTACTTCATTGGCCGCGCCGCCGAGATCCGCAATCACGCGGTCGATCTGGAAGGAGCCGCCGAAGATCTTGAGATCCACCGAGTGGCGTTCCTTCGCGGCCTCCTGCGGGGTGTATTCCTTGTTGATCTCGCGGAATTCCGCCGTCGGCTGGGTGATGACGCGCGTGTAGCTGTACGTCATGGTCGAGCCGCCGCCGGGGTGGGAAACACAGTCGTCAAACGGGATCCGGTCAAGCAGAAAGCTTGATTTGCGGAATTCATCGATGACCAGGGGAGAGAGCTTGTCCTGTACGCTCAATTTTGCCTGTTCGAGTGTTACTGCCATGTGTCATCCGTCCTTTCTCATTCGTCATCGTCCGTTGATTGCATGCTCTGCTCGATCGCCTGCGCCAGCGTCAGCGCTTCGTGGGAGCCGTCCTCTCCGGGGGAAAGCCCCTCGGCGGGACGGAAGCCCGTCAGCTGGGGAGCCTGTGTCCCGGCAAAGAGGAAAGCGGTGGATTCCTGGCTTTTGAGCGCTTCGATCTGCTCCGCCAGTCCCGGCAGCGTGCCGTCCGGGGAAAGGGCGGCGTCGGGATCGAGCGTGACGAGCGCGCGGGCGGCTTTCAGATTTTTCGCCCCGGCCTGCGCCAGGGCAATCTGTACGGCCCCCTCCTTTCTCTCGTTTGCCAGCGCCGTTTCCCACTCGCCGCGCGCCTGATCCAGCTCGCGTGCAAACTCCGCCGCGATCTGTCCGGCCGTCTCAGGGGACAGGCCGAGCTCCTGCAAATACTCCTGCTTCATACGGATTCTCCTTCCTGTTTTTTGGAAACCGCCTGCTCCTGCCGCAGCCGCTCCAGTTCACGCTGCACGTCCTCCACCCATGGATGCTGCTCCAGCAGCGTCTCGCGGGAAAGGAGTGAGGCCGAACCGGCCACATCGGCAATCACCTGCGATTCATTCACAATGGTGTCGCGGTTGAAAATCAGCGATGCTTCCGCACCGCCAGCCGCCATGCCCTTCGCCCGCAGGCATGCGTCCGCGAACGGCAGAAGCTCCCGGAATAGTGACTGGAACTCGGCCTCGAGCATGTCCGCGTCGAGATCCGCGTCGCTGAACACAGAGCGCAGATTCATCTCGTTCGGCGTTCCGGCGGCGCGCAGATCCTTTGCGTCGTAGCCGCGCGCGTTTTCCACCAGGGCCCGCTTGAGAAGATCGAGCACCGCCTTGTAGTTTTCGCCGTTCACGGAGAGGGAGAGCGTTTTCACGTCGCCGCCCGGCGCGCCCGCGTCGCTGCGCACCTTGACGGCCCCGTAAGCCGCAAGGTTGCGTCGGAATTCCCCAAGATTCTGCCCGTCGTAGTTGACGAGGACTAAAATGGTGTTGCGCGGGTCCTCCTGCATCCCGTTGACAAAGTTGGAGAGAATCAGGTTTACCGCGTCCTGTAAGGATTTCACCCGGTTGAGCAGCGAAACCTCCGCCGGGCCGTTCTTCACGGCGAACAGCGGAAGGGCGTCCCAGTTGAAGGGGAACGCGCGCCCTTCGAGAGACGCTGTGACGTACGGCAGATGAAACGGCTTTTTCGGCAGAAGCGCGCGTCCCTCCCGTCGGAAACGGAACACGCCGTCGCGGGTGTACAGTTCGGCGTAGCCCGCGCGGGTTCTGCCATGCTCCCCGTGTTCCTCACGCTCCCAGACGCGCAGCGCGCCGTCGAGCTCCGTGTGGTCGGCGTCCGCCCAGAAGGGCAGCACCTCCCAGGGGCGGAAGCGGCGCAGCCGCAGGCCGCCCGCGCCGTCCGGGCAGGCAAACAGCCATGCGCACCCGCCGGCGAGCGCGTCATGCGCCGCCCCGCGCAGAGCGCGGAAAAAGCCGGGCCCCAGCATACCGCGAAGGGCTTCGGCGTAGTCCCTGTCCGCGCTGACAATCACCGGCGGCCTGCCCAGCAGGTAATTGACCTTCTGATCCAGCAAGCGGGCGTACTGGTTATCCGTCAGGCGCGCGTTCGGGAGGTTTGTCACCTCCACGGGCGCACCCTCCGGGCCGATCACCGTACGTTTGTGCCGCAGAATCTGCTGTTCGCCCCGGTAGTACAGCTCTCCGAGAAGCTGCCTGCGCCGCGTGCGGGAAGTCTCCCAGTCCCGCACTTCCCGTGCCAGAAAGCCCGCTTCCCCCAGCCCGCGCGGCAAAGGCGGCGGGGCGGGCAGGGAGGAGAACACTCCCAGCTTCAGAGGCTTTGCCATCCGATTCCCCCCTTTCCGATCGTTTGCTTATCCTGTGTCATGTTGTATGTCCTCCTGTTTCCCCATGATGCGGCGTTCCCGCCCCATATTGACCCGTTTTTCGGATCCGAAGCGGCCGCGGCGCATCCGTTTTGCTCCGGCCCGCCGCTATCATGCAAAGCTGAACGTGTCGCCGCGCAGGATCGTCCGTACAAAGTAGCGGATTTCATCCATCGCGTGGTCGTGCTCCTTAACGGGCCGGTCCTCGCCGCTTGCTTCGTCCCAGCGGTACAGCGAAAACTCCCGCAGAGCGCCCTCGCAGCAGTCGCACACGGCGATTTTTCCCTCGTGCAGCGCGGCGGCGGTGTCGCGGATACCGGCCAGAACGGCATTGTCCGCGGGGCGCACCGGCCATTTGCCGCGCCTGCGCAGTGCTTCCAGGAAGCTGGCGGCGGAGGGATCCACCACGACGGCCTCAAGCGGCCTGCCGCCCGCCAGCTTTTCGAGCCGGTCGCAGTATTCCTCGTCGGTGAGCTGTGTCCGGCTTTCGCGCCCGCTGTGGTAGTATTCGGCAAAGCGGTACCATACGCCGCCGCAGTAGCCCCAGAGTCCCATGGAGCAGGGGTTGAGCGTGCCGTAATCCACGGAGACGGCAAACCGCGTGTAGTTGCGCGGGATGCTTTCCGCGATTCCCTCGCCCTCTGCGGCGCGCGGGTAAATCAGACCCTCTGCCGCCACCCATTTGCCGAGGATATACCGATCGTAAAAGACGCCGGAAAAGCTGGCCTTTGCCCGCTCGATCGCCTTCTGGCTCAGGCCGGGATTGTCCTCCAGAAGAAAGTGCAGCCGTTTGGCGCCGCGTTCCTCCGCCCGGCAGACCCATTCACGGTAGAACCAGTGGGAGGGGGAAGCGGGGTTGCAGTTGAACCACAGCTTTGCTCCGTCCACGCTCAGTGTGCGGGTGACGGCCTGCTCCACAAAGGAGCGCGGCATCAGCGCTGTCTCGTCGAGCAGCACGCCCGCGAGCGTCATGCCCTGAATGAGCATGTAGCTCGATTCATCGTGTCCGCCGAAGAGATAAAAGCTGTTTTGCTTTCCCCGAAATTCCGCTGTAAGCAGGGAGAGGGAGCGCGAATAGCACAGGTTGTATTTCCTGGCGACGCTTTGCAGGGCGAGCAGCGGTTCGATGATGTTGCGTTCCACGGAGGCTTTCGTTTTTCCGCACAGCGCGAAGCTCATTCCGGAAAAGGCGTGCATGGCCCATTCCAGAAAAGCCGCCGTCATCAGGATGGTTTTGCCCGTTCGCACAGCCCCGTCACAGATCAGGGCGGAATACGGCTCGTGGATGAAGCGGAAGATTTCAAGCTGCTTTTTCGAGATCCGCTCAAACCTCATGCTCCATCGCCTCCGCGAGCGCCGCAAAGAAATTGTCGTCCTCCTCCGGCTGGCTGTCCGGCACGCCGGGCTTGTCGCGCCAGCGGTCGGGCCGCCTGTTCTTGAGCCAGAACACCTGTGCCGTGGTGTTGCCCGGCACATGCACCTTTTCCTCGCTTGTTTGCAGCTCCTCCTTTTCCTGCACCTTTTTCCCCGTGGTGGGATCGTATTCGACGCATTTGACTTTATACGTTTTGGTCACAGGCTTGTTGTAGCCGGTTGCCGTGCGAAGAAGGGCGCTCTCCACCTCCCAGGCCGCGCCGCGCCCGCGCCGGATCGCTTCATCCAGCTTTGGAGAAGCGCGCCGCCAGCGCCGCAGGGTGGATTCCGGCACTCCCATGCGGCGGGCAATGGCCGCGTCATCCTCCCCTTCCCGTGCCCACGATTCCGCGAGATGCAGCCCTTCCTCTTTGCTCCAGAATTCCTTTTTCCTCATTTCCCGCGCTTTTCTTCCTCCTTTCGGCGTTTTCCCTTGCCCGCGAAGGGGCATAAGGGCAGCACGCAGAAATTTACCCCGGTCATCCATTTGGGGTTGTACACGCATTTGCCGTTCCGGCAGCAGCTCACAAAGATTCCTCCTTTCTTCTGAAACTCGGGAAACGCGGCGGGGGACCGCCTCCGTTTCCGGCTGCGATCCCCCGCTGTGTTTTCCTGATTGTAACGATATCACAGGTGCGGTGTGACATGCTATGACGCGAGGTGACATTCCCTGTCATCCTGCAAAATTTTCTGCACGCGTTCAAGCGCAAGGCGGTGCAGGCGCATGATCTGACGCTCGGAGTAGCCCATGTGATCGGCTGTTTCCGCCCAGGTGAAGCTGCACTGGTAGTAAAGCCGCAGGAGCTCGGAAAGCCGCGCGTCCCCCACGCGCGACAGCACGGATTCCTGTCTGCGGCGCAGCGTATGGATCCTTTCCCGCGTGCGCTCGATCTCCTCCTCCAGTTCGGCGGCTTCACAGGCGCACGATTCCACGCGGTTCCCCTGCGGCTGTCCTTGTACGCGTACTGTCCCCAAAACGGACGTGACACGGTCGGAGAGCTCCCGCCAGCGGCGAAGCTGCTCCATACGGATCGCCAGCTCCCGCACAGCCTCCTGCGGCTCCCGCAGAAAGCGCCTGGCCTCTTCATACATTCCGGTTCCCGCCATAGCTGTCTCCCCTTTCTTTTCTGCAAAGTTGAATTTGGTCAACATCATGAGAATAATTTAGAACATATGTTCTGTTTCTGCGTTGTCCATTATAGCCGCAATGTCAGGAAATGTCAACCATCTTTTTCCGTTTTTACAAACGGAAACCGGTGCGGGGAGTTGAAAAAAGAGGGAAGTTGTGCGATAATAGAGAAAATTCAGCGTCCGGCGGTTTTTTTACTTTTTCCGCCGGTCCACTTTTTTGCGCGTGAATTTTTGATGATAATAAAACAGAAGGTCATTGTGCCTATCGCAATAGAGAAGAAATATGTGAAGTTAGGATGTATAGTATGACGTTTGAAGAGCTTCATCTGATCCCTCCGATCCTGAATGCGCTGCGGCAGGCAGGCTACCAGGAGCCGACGCCGATCCAGCAGGCCGCGATTCCGCCTGTGCTCGAGGGCCGGGATCTGCTTGGCTGCGCCCAGACGGGGACTGGCAAAACAGCAGCGTTTGCCGTGCCGATCCTGCAAATTTTGGCAAAACGCCCCGCGCCAAAGGGAAAGCGCCCGATCCGCTCTTTGGTGCTCACACCGACGCGGGAACTGGCGCTGCAAATTTATGAGAACTTTGAGCTGTACGGAAAGCATCTGGGCCTGCGCTCCGCCGTGGTGTTCGGCGGGGTGGGACAGGCTCCGCAGGTGGAGGCGCTCGAAAAGGGCGTGGATGTGCTGGTCGCGACGCCGGGAAGGCTCAACGATCTCATCGACCAGGGCCATGTGAGCCTTGCCGATCTGGAGATTTTTGTGCTGGATGAGGCCGATCGCATGCTCGATATGGGCTTTATCCACGACGTCCGCCGCGTGATCGACAAAACGCCGGAGAAGAAGCAGACGCTGCTCTTTTCCGCCACCATGCCGCCGGAAATCCAGGAGATCGCCGATCGGCTGCTGCACGACATGGCGGTGGTACAGGTCGCGCCGCCCGCGACGACGGTGGAAAAGATCCGCCAGTACGTCTATTTTGTCGACCGGGAGAACAAGCGCAAACTGCTGGCTCACCTGCTCGCGAACCCGGAACTGGTTTCCGTGCTGGTCTTTACCCGCACCAAGCACGGAGCGGATCGCGTCGCAAGGGATCTGAGCCGGGCGGGCTTTTCCGCGCGCTCCATCCATGGCGACAAGTCGCAGAATGCCCGTCAGGAAGCGCTGGCCGCATTCAAGGAGGGGCGCTGCCGCGTCCTTGTGGCCACCGATATCGCGGCGCGCGGTATCGATATTTATGAGCTCTCCCATGTCATCAATTTTGATATTCCCGAGGTGCCTGAGACGTATGTGCACCGCATCGGCCGCACGGGCCGCGCGGGCCTTGACGGTACGGCCATTTCGTTCTGCACAGCCGACGAGCATGCGGATTTTGATCAGATCCTGCGCCTGACGAAGGGCAACATTGAGACGGTGGAGGATCACCCGTTCCCGCAGCAGCAAACGGAGCCGACGCCGAAGGAGGAGCTGGCGCGCATCCGTGAGCAGCGGCGCCAGGAAGCGAGGGAACGCCGCGCCCGCCGGAACAGCCAGAAGAATCCCGCGCCCACCGGGCAGGCGGAAAAGAATCCCCCCGCCGCGCAGGAGAAAAGCGCGCAGCAGGGACAAGCTTCGAAGAACCGGGACGCCAAACAGGAGATCGCGCGCAAAGACGCTTCCCAGGGCGGGCGGAACACAGCTTCCCAGCAGGCCGGAGAAAAGAACGCGCAGGACAAAAACGCGCCGAAGAAAAGCAGCCGCAGACGCGGCAGGGGAAAGAAAAACCGGCAGGAGAGTACGGAGCCGCCGCAGCGCCAGTATTCGGAGCAGATGAACGTCAAGCCCTCCAACCGCCACCCCAAAAAGTATGAGTACAAGGATAACACTCGTCTGAAGGACGATATCATCACCTATACCCCGGATTGGGGAAGCCCGCCGTCAGCGCCGCGCTTCCAGCCTTCCTCCTCCGCCAGGAAGAAGCCGCAGGATCAGCCGCTTTCCGACAAGCCGTTCCGGCGCTGAGCGAGCCTACTGGACACAGACAAGCCGGGATCGCCGTGTGAAGCTGCGCGGCGGTCCCCGCTTTTTTCATTTTGCGTTGACTGAAAAAGGAGAAAAGCATGGAGAATCTGGAGCTGTTGGCGCGCGTTCCCGCGCCGCTGCTTGCCTGGTATGACAAAGAAGCCCGCGACCTTCCGTGGCGCCAAAATACGGATCCCTACCGCGTGTGGGTATCGGAGATTATGCTGCAGCAGACGCGCGTGGAGGCGGTGATTCCGTATTATGAGCGGTTCCTCTCCGCCTTTCCGGATCTGAAGGCGCTGGCCGAAGCGCCGGAGGAGCAGCTGCTGAAGCTGTGGGAGGGTCTTGGTTATTACAGCCGCGCCCGCAATCTGCAAAAGGCCGCGCGGGAGGCGCTTTCTCGTTTCGGCGGTCTGCCGGGGGAGGTGCAGGAGCTTTCCTCCCTGCCGGGAATCGGCGCGTATACGGCGGGAGCAATCGCGTCGATCGCCTTTTCCCGCCCTGTTCCCGCTGTGGACGGCAATGTTCTGCGCGTCGTCGCGCGCCTGACCGACAGCCATGACGACGTGCTGGCCTCCGCAGTGAAGCGGGAAGTGGAAAAGGCTGTCACCGCCGTGATCCCGCACGATCGGCCGGGGGACTTTAACCAGGCCGTTATGGATCTGGGCGCGACAGTCTGCCTGCCGAACGGCGCACCGCGCTGTGAAGTTTGCCCACTTGCCAAGCTTTGCCTGGGGCTGGCGCGTTCCACCGCGCCGGAGCTTCCCGTCAAAGCCAAAAAGAAGGAGCGGCGGATCGAGGAAAAAACGGTTTTGGTGCTGATAGACAGTGAGGGGCGTGCCGCACTGGAACGCCGTCCCGCGCGCGGCCTGCTGGCCGGGCTGTGGCAGCTGCCCCTGCTTTCCGGCCATGCGGCGGAAAAGGAGCTGCATCAGGCGCTGGAGGGTTGGGGGATGCAGGCGCAGTCGCTTCGTCCGCTGGGAAATGCCGCGCACATTTTTTCCCATGTTGAATGGCGCATGACGGGCTGGCTGGTGCGGGTGCGGGGAGAAGGCCCCTTCACCTGGGCCGCGCCGGAGGAGCTGGAGGAGCGGTACGCGCTGCCCTCGGCTTTCCGCGCTTACCGCCCCGCCTGTCTGGAGGGAGGCGCGTTTGCCGCGGCGGACACCTCCCCGCACTGATATTTTACAGTTTTGAAACTGTTTTTTTATGTTCCGGGATGCTATAATAGATCAGATGTTTACGGAAAGGAGGAGGATACGGTGAAGGGGATCCGGAAGAAGGCGGCCGCTGTGCTGCTGGCTCTGCTGTGCATGCTGCCCTCAGGCGGCTGCGGCGTGCTGTTTTCCGACGACACCGAAGCGCTCATGCGCCCGCCGCGCCCCACAGGGGAGAAGGCCGGGATTCATGAGCTGATTGAAAAGACGGCGGGGGATGGCTTTACCTTCAAGTATCCCACCTCCGGCGAAAACCGCTCCGCTATTTTGATGCAGGATCTGACCAACGACGGAGTGAAGGAGGCAATCGCGCTCTATCAGAAAGCGGACGCGTCCTCCGCGGGCGTCAATATCATGTTCATCCGGAAAAAGGACGGTGTGTGGACCAGCATGGGCTCCTTTGCCACCTCCGCTTCCCAGGTGGACAAGGTGATGTTTGGGGACGTCAACGAGGACGGCGTGCCGGAAACGGTGGTCGGCTGGGGCAGCGGCCAGAGCGGCGTGAGCAATATCAGTGTGTATTCGCTCGACGGCACGGGTGAAAAGATGGAGGAGACGGAGCTGGACCAAAGCTACAGCCAGCTTCTGGTGATGGACTTTGACGGTGACGGCTTCGAGGAAATCTTTACCGCCAGCGTAACGGTCGGCGACCAGCCCGCCCAGGCCAGATTGTTCCGCCTGCGCAGCGGGGCGATTGAGATTTTGGGTTCCTGCCCGATTGACAGCGCGGTGACAAGCATTGTCAGCGCGGCGGGCGGCCTTCTGAGCGCGAACCAGACCGGTGTTCTGCTCGACGGTGCCAAAACCGCCAACACCTTTGTGACCGAGGTGGTGTACTGGGATCGGGTGAAGCGGGAGCTTGTCTCGCCTTTGTGGGATCCGGTGACACAGACGGTCAGCGCCACCGCGCGCAGCCTCAATATGGTGAGCCGGGACATCAACGGCGACAAGATTCTGGAGCTGCCCATGGTGAATCTTCTTCCCGGTACTCCCGCGCAGAACGCGCCGGATTCCGCGTATCTGACCGACTGGCACCAATATGACGCCGAAACGAACACGATTGTGCGTGTCATGAGCATGGTAACGAACAGCACGGACGGCTATTGGTTCCTGATCCCGGATATGTGGAAAAACCAGATCACAACGGAGCAGGATACCTCAATCCGCACCCTGACCTTCCGCCGCTGGGATGCCCCGCAGGAAAATTTGTCCGAGGGACAGGCGGGGGAGAAGCTGCTGGAAATCCGCGTTTTTACCACCAAGCAGTGGGATGTGGGACAGGAGGGTTATTTCAAGCTCGTGGACAGCAACAATCTGGTTTACGCGGCCCGGCTTCCCTCGCCGGACAGCAGCCTTTCCATGAGTGAAAACGACGTCAGGAACAGCTTTAAGCTCCTGACACAGGAATAAAACGGACACAGCGATGACAGACGCCGCCGCACGGGCGGCGCGGAGGAGAAGAGCGATGAAGAAAATTCTGGTAGCGGAGGACGAGCAGGCGATCCGCGAATTTGTGGTGATCAACCTCAAGCGCGCCGGGTACGATACGCTGGAAGCCGGCACAGGCGAGGAAGCGCTTCAAATCTATGAGCGTGAAAACGGCAGCATTGATGTGGCCCTCTTGGATATCATGATGCCCGGCAAGCTCGACGGTCTGGCCGTGTGCCGCCAGCTGCGGGAAAAGAGCGGATCGATCGGGATCATTCTGCTCACGGCCCGCACACAGGAGATGGACAAGGTCAGCGGCCTGATGATGGGCGCGGACGATTATGTGACAAAGCCGTTCAGCCCGAGCGAGCTGGTGGCGCGTGTGGACGCTGTTTACCGCCGCGTCGCGCTGGAGCAGATGCGCAACGAGAACAATTTCCGCGAGGAGATTCGCTCCGGCGAATTTGTCCTGAACCTGCGCAACCGTTCGCTGATGAAGGCGGGCAAGCCGATTGAGCTGACACAGGTGGAATTCCAGCTGATGGAATACTTTTTCTGCAATCCCACGACAGCCCTCGACCGCGGCGCGATCTTAAAGCATGTCTGGGGCGATGCATACTACGGCGAGGAAAAGATCGTCGATGTGAACATCCGGCGCCTGCGCATGAAGGTGGAGGACGAGCCGAGCAATCCGAAGCATATCATCACCGTCTGGGGACTGGGATATAAGTGGGAAGCCTGAGAAGCGCGCCCCGAAGGGGCGGGAAGGAGGCCACCGGCATGGCGGCGGGGAAAATCAGCAATATGAAGGGCATTGCGCGGCGCTGGCTTTTGAACAGCGTCGGTATGATCATGCTGCTTCTCATCATTCTGGTCGCCATCCTTTCGCTCGTGATCCGGGGATCGATTTACAGCGGTATCCAGGCTTCGCTGGACGGCCGTTCCGGGGAGCTGACGAATGTGTTCGCGGATTACGGACGCCGTTCTCCCGCGGAATTCAACGCTGTTGCCCGCGCCTATGTGGAGAATTTTCCCGAAAAAGAGAGCATGGAGCTGATGGTGTTCAACTCCTCCGGAAAAATCCTCATTACTTCGATCGGCTTTGCGCCGGACCAGACGCAGCCCATGCCGGATTACCAGCTTGCCCTGAGCGATGTGGAGGGCTACGGCACCTGGACGGGCAGCCTTACCAGCGGGGAAAAGGTGATGGCCGTCACCCGCGTGATCCGCAACAACAACGGCAGCCTGGTCGGAGCGATCCGCTATGTCGTCTCGCTCGAGGAGGCGGACAAGCGCGTGCTGTCTGTTATCGGCATGCTCGCGGGCGGGGGGATGCTGGTGATCCTCCTGATATTTACCTCCAGCTATTTCTTCCTCAAGAGCATCCTCAACCCGATCCGTCAGATCGGGGCGACGGCGCGCCGGATCGCGCAGGGCGATTTTGAAGCCCGCATCCAGAAGAGCAACGACGACGAGCTGGGCGCGCTGTGCGATACCATCAATGATATGGCTGTCGAGCTTGGCACGGCGGAGCGCATGAAAAACGACTTTATTTCCTCTGTGTCCCATGAGCTGCGCACACCGCTGACGGCGATCAAGGGCTGGGCGGAGACGATCGTGGAGGTCGGCGGCACGGATCAGGCCACCTTCTCCCGCGGCATGGGGATCATCATTCGGGAAAGCGAGCGGCTGTCGGGCATCGTGGAGGAGCTGCTTGACTTCTCGCGCATGCAGAGCGGCCGGATGTCGCTCACCATGGAAAAAATTGATATTCTCGCGGAGCTGGGGGAAGCGGTTTACATGTTCAGCGATCGTGCCCGCTCCGAAAACAAGTTCCTTCTCTATGACGAGCCTGCCATGCTTTCGCCTGTTCTGGGCGATATCAACCGTCTGCGGCAGGTGTTCGTCAATATCATTGACAACGCCCTCAAGTATACGGAGGAGGGCGGCACCATCAGCGTGGCGGCGCAGGAGGAGGACGGCCTGATCCGCGTCACCATCACGGACAACGGCTGCGGCATCCCCGCCGAGCATTTGCCCAACGTGAAAAAGAAGTTTTATAAAGCCAATCAGACGATCCGTGGTTCCGGCATCGGCCTCGCTCTTGCGGACGAGATCATGCGCCTGCACAACGGATCACTGGAAATTGAAAGCCATGAGAACATCGGCACAGCCGTAACCATTACCATCCCCGTTCTTTCCGAGACGGGAGACGAAAGGAAACAGGAAATTCATGCCTAAAGAAACAGTCAAACGCATCACCACAATCGGCGGACAGGCGCTCATTGAAGGGGTCATGATGCGGGGCCCGAAAAAGACGAGCATGGCCGTCCGCCTGCCGGACGGATCCATCGACCTGTCGGTGCTGTCCACCCCGTCCCTGCGGGAAAAATACGCTTTCTGGAAACTGCCGCTCCTGCGCGGTATTGCCACTTTTATCGACTCCCTGCGGGTCGGCTTTTCGGCGCTCGGCGCCTCGGCGGAGAAATCCGGGCTCGAGGACGATGAGGAGCCGAGCAAATTTGACCGCTGGATGCAGGAGAAATTCGGCGATAAGATCATGAACGTCATCATGGCGGCGGGTACGGTTCTCGGCGTCGTGCTGGCCATTTTGCTGTTTTTCTTCCTCCCCACGCTGGTGTTCAACGGCATTGAATTGCTTGCGGGCAGCGGGATCGAAGGCTGGCGTTCGGTCGTGGAGGGCGTCATGCGTATTCTCATTTTTGTCGCATACATTCTCTTTTGCGCTCACATGCCGTACATCCGCCGCGTCTTTGAATATCACGGCGCGGAGCATAAGACGATTTTCTGCTACGAGAGCCAGGAGGAGCTGACGGTGGAAAATGTCCGCCGCCACAGCCGCTTCCATCCGCGCTGCGGCACCAGCTTTATGGTGATCATGCTCCTGCTCGGTATTATCATCGGCTTTTTTATCCCGTTTACGAACCCGCTTCTGCGCACAGTGGTGAAGCTGTTGTGCATCCCGATCGTGGTTGGGATCGGCTATGAGCTGATCCGCATCTGCGGCCGGTACGACAACTGGTTGACGCGCATCATCGCCGCGCCGGGGCTGTGGATGCAGCGGATTACCACGCAGGAGCCGGATGACTCCATGATCGAGGTCGCTATCGCGGCCATGAAGGACGTGATCCCCGAAAACGGCGAGGATATCGTCGGCGGCTGCGGGTGTGCGAAATGACGCTGGAGCAGACGTATCGGGAAGGACGCCGCCGTCTGGAAAAGGCCGGGATTGACAGCCCGGCCTTTGACGCGGTTTGCCTGTTTGAGCGCCATTTTGGCATGGATCGGCAGGGCCTGATTCTGCATAGGAACGAACCGGCGGAGGAGGAACTGTCCCGCCGTTTTTTCGCGGACATTGATGAGCGGGCGCAGGGCCGTCCTCTGCAATATCTGCTCGGCGTGTGGCCCTTTCTTGACATGGAGCTTGCCGTAGGCGAGGGCGTTCTGGCCCCCCGCGAGGAAACGGAGCTGCTCGTGCGCGAGGGGGCGGCGCGGCTGCGTCGGGAACAACCGCAGGCAGGGGACGGCGCAGGGCTGTGCATTGCGGATTTGTGCTCGGGCAGCGGAGCGGTGGCGCTGGGGCTGGCGGGGGAATTTCCCGCCGCTTTTGTGCGTGCCGTGGAATGGTTCCCCGCCGCCTTCGGATTTCTCACGGAAAACATCCGCCGCACCGGGCGGGCGGTGGAGCCGGTACGCCTTGATGTGCTGCGTCCGGAGAGCGCGCAGGGGTTTGAAGGGCTTCATCTGCTGGCCGCCAATCCGCCGTATGTAGCCTGCGGGGATATCCCTTCCCTGCAAAGGGAGATTCAGTATGAGCCGCGCGCCGCTCTCGACGGAGGCGGAGACGGATTGGTCTTTTACCGGGCCATTGCCGCGCATTGGGTTCCCTGTCTGGCGCTGGGCGGTGTCTGTGCCGTCGAGATAGGGGAGGATCAGGCGCAGGCCGTCTCCGAGCTATTCCGGCAGGCTGGGCTGTCCCGCGTGGAGGTTGCGAAGGATTTTAACGGCTTTGATCGTGTGGTGACGGCAGTTAAGTCCTGATTATAGGACAATCCTTCTGGTATTCTATTAACAACGGATTTCCGAAGAATGAAAAATGGGAAGGAAATCTTTGTGGCAGGAACAGAAAAGCAACAAATGTTCGAGAAAACAGGAAAAAGTATTGCTTTTAGCTTGCCGTCCCGGTATAATAGAAACAGAAACGCGCGGAGAAGCCGGCTCCGCGCCGCCGTCCGCTGGACGGGGGAGAACGGAACCGGCAAGAAGAAGGAGAGGTTTTCATGGCGGATAAGGCAGGAGCGAGAGACAGAAGCGCGGATAAGGCGGCAGCGCTGGAAACGGCGCTGGCACAGATTGAAAAGCAGTTCGGCAAAGGGGCCGTCATGCGCCTGGGACAAAATCAGGCGATGAATGTTGAGGCTGTCTCAACTGGCTCGCTCTCTTTGGATCTGGCACTTGGTATCGGCGGCCTGCCGCGCGGCAGAATCGTTGAAATCTATGGACCGGAAAGCTCCGGTAAAACGACGCTGGCCCTGCACTGCATCGCGGAGGGACAGAAGGACGGCGGCAACGCGGCGTTCATCGACGTGGAGCATGCGCTGGATCCGGTGTATGCCCGCGCGCTGGGTGTGGACGTGGATTCCCTTCTGGTTTCGCAGCCGGACACCGGCGAGCAGGCGCTGGAAATCGCGGAGGCCCTGATCCGTTCGGGCGCGATCGATGTCATTGTCATTGACTCCGTGGCGGCTCTCGTGCCGCGCGCCGAGATCGAGGGTGAGATGGGCGACAGCCACGTGGGTCTGCAGGCCCGTCTGATGAGCCAGGCGCTCCGCAAGCTGGCGGGCGCGATCTCGAAATCGAGCTGTGTGGCCATCTTCATCAACCAGCTGCGTGAGAAGGTGGGCGTGGTGTACGGCAACCCGGAGGTCACACCTGGCGGCCGTGCGCTGAAATTCTATTCCTCCGTGCGTCTTGAGATCCGCAAGATCGAAGTGCTCAAATCCGGCACGGAGCAGATCGGCACACGCACTCGCGCGAAGGTCGTGAAAAATAAAATTGCCCCTCCGTTCCGTGAGGCGGAGTTTGACGTGATGTACGGGCGCGGCATTTCGCGCACCGGAGAGCTGATCGACCTCGCGGTGAAGCTGGACGTGATCCAGAAGAGCGGCGCATGGTTCTCCTATAACCAGACGCGCCTTGGACAGGGCCGCGACAATGTGAAGATTTTCCTCGAAAACCCGGAGAACGCGGCGATCGCCTCGGAGATTGAAACGGCGGTGAAGGCAAACGCGGGCCGCCTCTACAATAAGAACGCTCCCGCACAGGCCGCGCCCGCCCGTCCGATGGAGGTCCTGCCGGTGCAGACGCCTCCTTCGGCCTCCGCTGCCGCTCCGGCCCCGGCTCCCGCCGCGCCGAAGAACAAGCCCAAGGCCGCGATTGATATTGAGGCGGACGACTGATGGAGCTGACCGCGATCGAGCCGCGTCGCCACCGGATGGTGCAGCTCTTTCTGGACGGCGAACCCGCAGTGAAGCTGGATGCTGTCACAGCGCAGGAGGAACGGCTGCGGGTCGGGATGGAACTGGATGATGAGGAGCTGCACGCTCTTTTGCAGAAGAGCGACGCCGCACGCGCAAAGGAAAAGGCCCTCTATCTGCTGGAACACCGCCCGCACGCCAAACGGGAGCTGGAGCGCAAGCTTTCCCGCACCGTGAGCGAGGACGCGGCGCGTGCCGCCGCTGACCGGATGGAGGAGCTGGGCCTTGTGGACGACGAGGACTACGCCCGCCGCCTGGCACAGGAGCTGGCCCGCAAGGGATACGCCGCTCCCCGCACGGCGCAGGAGCTGGCCCGGCGGGGGATAGACCGCGATCTGGCGCGCGCCGCGGCACAGGAGGCGGTCTCCGATCCGGGGGAGTCCCTGCGCGCCCTGATTGCCCGCAAGTATGCCCGCCGTCTGGGAGACGAGAAGGGCCGCCGGCAAACGGTGGCGGCCCTGCAGCGGCTTGGCTACCGCTGGGATGAGATCCGTTCCGCCCTGCGCGAGTTCGACGCGCTTCCCGAAGGAGACACAGACTGATTCACACGAAATTCACAGACAGGCAATTGCGCCCGGCCCTTTCTTATGGTATGATAAACCGAAGAGGGGTCGGGCTTTTTCCGATCGCGCCGCGTCATAACGGCGCGCTGTTTCTCTTATATATAAGGTATATGGATGGAAAAGTAAGGAGATCACAATGCCGTATTCAGTTGGAATGGTCAGCCTTGGCTGCGAAAAGAACCGCGTGGACGCGGAAATCATGATGGCGTCGCTTGAGAAAGCGGGATATGTGTTGAAGGACGATGCCGCAATGGCGGACGTCGCGATCGTGAATACCTGCGGCTTCATTGAGTCAGCGAAGCAGGAGTCGATTGAGGAAATTCTGGAGCTGGCGAAGCTCAAGAAGGAGGGCCGCATCCGTGCGCTGATCGTCACGGGCTGCATGGCCGAGCGCTACCGTGACGAGATCCGCCGGGAGCTGCCGGAGGCAGACGCCGTCTGCGGCATCGGCGCGAACGGGGAGATTGCGGATATTGTCCGCCAGACGCTTGAGGGCGAGCACCCGGAAATCTTTCTGGAAAAGGAGCGGCTTCCGCTTGAGGGCGATCGCGTGCGCAGCACCCCCAGCTATTTCGCCTACATAAAAATTGCGGAGGGCTGTGACAACCGCTGCTCCTACTGTGCCATCCCGCTGATCCGGGGCGGTTACCGCAGCCGCACCATGGAGAGCATTGTGGCTGAGGCGGAACGCCTGGCCGCGGAGGGAGCGAAGGAGCTGATCCTCATTGCGCAGGATACCACGCGCTACGGCAAGGATCTCTATGGCCGCTACGCGCTGCCGGAGCTTCTGACAAAGCTCTGCGCCATTGACGGCCCGCGCTGGATCCGCCTGCTCTACTGCTACCCGGATGCCGTGACCGACGAACTGCTGGACGTGATGGCACGGGAGAAGAAGATCGTCAAATATATGGATCTGCCCCTGCAGCATTGCTCGAAGCGTGTCCTGCGCGCCATGCGCCGTGCGGGCGATCGGGAGCAGCTCATAGCGCTCATTCATAAGATGCGCGAGCGTGTGCCTGGCCTTGTCCTGCGCACTACCATGATCGCGGGCTTCCCTGGCGAGACACAGGAGGATTTCGACGAGCTTTGTGAGTTTGCCAAGGAGATCCGCTTTGAACGGCTCGGCTGTTTTGCCTATTCGCAGGAGGAGGGCACGCCCGCCGGCGAGATGGACGGCCAGCTTCCGAAGGAGGAAAAGGAGCGCCGCCGCGATATCCTTATGGAGCAGCAGATGACCGTCATGCAGCGCTGGGGCGAGAGCCGCGTGGGGCAGACGGTGGAGGTGCTGGTGGAGGGCTTCGACCGTTACGCAGAATGCTGGTTTGGCCGCAGCGCGGCGGACGCGCCGGACGTGGACGGCAAAATCTTTTTCATGGCGGGCGGCAAGAAACCGCGCCTGGGAGAATTCCGCAAAGTCAAAATCACAGATTGCATCGATTGCGACCTGATGGGAGAAATTGTAGGCTGACAAAGGAGGCGCGCTTGTGAATACACCGAATAAGCTGACGGTTCTGCGCATGATTCTGGTTCCCTTTTTCGTCGCCGCGCTGCTGGCGGGAAACAGTCTGCCGCATCACAATTTGGTTGCCCTTGTCCTGTTCGCGGTCGCGTCCTACACCGATCATCTCGACGGCAAACTGGCCCGCAGCCGCAATCTGATCACGACCTTTGGAAAATTCATGGATCCGCTTGCCGATAAGATTATGGTGATCTCGGCGCTGGTTTGCTTTGTCTCTCTGGATGTGGCGAATGTGTGGCTGGTTCTCCTGATTATTTTCCGTGAATTCATGGTCACGTCGGTGCGCCTTGTTGCGGCGGACAGCGGCGTGGTTGTGGCGGCCAACAACTGGGGAAAGGCCAAGACGGTCAGCCAGATTATTGCAATCCTGTTTATTCTGCTGTTCCAGTATCTGCTGGAGCTTGTCTCGCTCGGCGTCCTTCCCGTCTTTACGGTGTTCGGTGGGAGCGCGGTACAGTGGTTTGGGTTCTTCGGCAATCTTCTTCTTCTGGTGGCCACCGTGATGGCCGTGATCTCCGGGGTGATTTACCTCAAGCAGAACTGGAAGATCGTCGCGCGCGAAATGTAAATCCGTCAGGATCCCCCTTTACAACGCGGGGCGCGTGCGCTATACTAAAGAAAATGATACAAACGCGAGGGCGGAAGAAGTACCCCCCAGACGCGCGGCAGAGAGGGAGCGCCCGGGTTTCCGGGCTGTGAGCGTTCCCGGCGCATCTTCGGGCGAAATGCAGCCGCCGGCTCACAAGGCACGCGGGCGGCAGGAAATGGCCGCACGGCCCGGCCCCGTTACAGGCTGAAAGGCTCCGCGCTCCGGCGCGCGGCCGGAGTAACAAAGCGGAGTGGAACCGCGGTGACGATACCGCCTCCGTCCTTTCGGCAGTCGAAGGGACGGAGGCGTTTTTTTGCGAAAGGGAGGGCTGTCCGTGTTTGATCGTTTGAAGGAGGAACTGGATTCCATCATGGAGCGCGATCCGGCCGCGCGCTCGCGGCTGGAGGTGTATTTTCTGTATTCCGGCTTTAAGGCTGTGCGCTCTTACCGCCGCGCGAATTGGTTTTACCGGCACAATCATAAATTCATTGCGCGCTGGATCAGCCAGCGGGCACGCCGCCGCACCGGGATTGAGATTCACCCCGGCGCAACGATCGGCAAGGGCCTGTTCATTGACCATGGTATGGGCGTTGTGATTGGGGAAACCGCTGAGATTGGAGACAACTGCACGATCTATCAGTGTGTCACGCTGGGCGGTACGGGAAAGGATCACGGCAAACGCCATCCCACGCTGGGGAACAACGTCATGGTGGGTTCCGGCGCGAAGATTCTCGGCCCCTTCACTGTGGGCGACAATGCCCGTGTTGCGGCGGGCGCGGTTGTTCTGGATGAAGTCCCGCCAAACTCCACCGCTGTCGGCGTTCCCGCCCGTGTTGTCCGCGTCAACGGCCAGAAGCCGTCCAGCCTCGATCAGATCCACGTTGGGGATCCTGTTGCGCTTGAGCTGTGCCGTCTCAATGCCGAATATGACAAGCTGGTCAAAAGGATGTGTGATCTGCATCCGGAGCTGCGTCTGTGCAGCGGCGGGGAATCTGCAAACAAGTAATCTCTTTCTATACTATATATAATGTAAGCAATGTACGAACAAACACTTCGAAAGGAGCTTTCCCATGAAAATCTACAATACCCTGACCCGTCAGAAGGAGGACTTCATCCCCATCACTCCGGGCGAGGCGAAGATCTATGCCTGCGGCCCCACCGTGTACAACTTTATTCACATCGGCAACGCGCGCCCGATCTGCGTGTTCGACGTGCTGCGCCGTTATATGGAGTACCGTGGGATGAAGGTGACGTTCGTGCAGAACTTCACGGATATCGATGATAAAATCATCCGCCGGGCAAACGAGGAGGGCAGCGACTATCTCACCGTTTCCCGCAAATATATCGACGAGTACCGCACGGACGCACAGGGCCTGAACGTGCGCCCAGCCAGCGTACATCCGCTTGCCACAGAAAACATCGATGAAATCCTCTCCATCGTGGAGGATTTGGTGGAGAAGGGCTTTGCCTATCCCACAGAAAATGGCGACGTTTACTTCCGCACGCTCAAGGATACGGAGTACGGCAAGCTTTCGCATCAGCCCCTGGAGGATCTCGAAGCGGGCGCACGCATTGCAACGGGGGAGATCAAAGAGGATCCCATGGATTTCGCTCTTTGGAAATCCGCGAAGCCCGGCGAGCCGAGCTGGCCGTCCCCGTGGGGGCAGGGCCGTCCCGGCTGGCATATCGAGTGCTCCGCCATGGCACGGCGGTATCTTGGCAAAACCATTGACATCCACTGCGGCGGACAGGATCTCATTTTCCCGCACCATGAGAACGAGATCGCCCAGAGTGAATGCTGCAACGGCGTTCCCTTTGCGCGCTACTGGATGCACAACGGCTATATTAATGTAGACAACAAGAAAATGAGCAAAAGTCTCGGCAACTTCTTCACCGTGCGTGATGTGGCGAATGAGTATGGCTACGAGCCGATCCGCTATCTGATGGTGGCCTCGCACTACCGCAGCCCCATCAACTACAGCGTCGATGTGATTGAGCAGTGCCGCGCTTCCCTGGAACGTCTCTATCATTGCCGCGATAACCTTACATTCCTCATGGAGCACAGTGCTTCCGGGGAAAAGGAAGGGGAAGCGGAAATCCGCACCCGTTTTGAGACGTACCGCGCCCGCTTCATCGAAGCCATGGACGACGATCTGAATACCGCTGACGCGCTGGCCGCCCTCTTTGAGCTGGCCCGTGAGATCAACACCGTCCTGACAGCCGCGAACGAGCCGAGCCGGGAGCTGTGCGAATTTGCCCTGTCCCTGTTCGGGGAGCTGGCGGACGTGCTTGGCCTTCTCTACCAGAAAAAGGAAGTGTCGCTTGACGAAGAGATCGAAGCGCTGATCGCGCAGCGCGCCGAGGCCCGTAAAAACCGCGATTGGGCAACCGCCGACCGCATCCGCGACGAGCTCAAGGCCCGGCATATCGTGTTGGAGGATACCCCCCAGGGCGTTAAATGGAGCGTGGAGAAGTAAGAAGGAACAATCCGCCTGAAAAGGTATCTGCTTCCGCAGAAGGAAGTGTCTGTCTTGAAGTGTCCCAAATCGTTCCATTTCACAGGCTCCTTTCGTCATCTTTGTGCAAATTTTCTGTGAAACACCTTCGGGAATGTACTTGACAGAACCAGTAAAATGTCATATAATCCAAGTAAACATATAGGTGGTGCTACGGCGCTGCGCGGAAACGCGGGTCAGCTGCCGCCGCAGCACATGACTTCCCCCTCTCCGGGGGCGGTTCCCATGTATGTTCCATCTCTCATAGCACACGCAAATACGAACAACGAACTATTTTAAGGAGGACAAAAAGGATGAGAAAAGCCACAGGAAAAGTGGTATCTCTGGTGCTGGCTTTGGCACTGGTTGTTACCAGCTTTTCGTCAACTTTCGCCTTTGCAGCGACGAAGTCGGAATCTGCCGCCAGCGTCTCTGCTAAAGACGAAACCGTTTACCTGGCCAACCTCAGCAATGTTGCGGATAACGCTACTGCTTTGGAGAAGGCCAAAAAGAACGGCCAGAACCTGTTCAACATTACTGACTATGTGACGGGCGCTGAGCTTGAAACCTATGATCACATTGCGGTCAAAGACGTGGAGATTTCTTCTGTCTCCGTGTCTGGCGACAACATCATTCGTGTTACCAAGGTCACTGAGAGCAATAAGGATTCCTATGTCAATGCTGATGTGGGCGATTATGTTGCTACCGTCCGTGACGTGAAGGGCACCGGTACTGCAACGGTTAACGTTCTGTACACCGGCAAGACCACCGATCGCGGCGAGGACGAGGTTACCGTCCGCGGCAGCAAGAGCTTCAAGGTTGTTCTGCTCGACGCCATGACCCCGGTCATGATGCCTGGCGAGGAAGCTTGGGGCGACAGCATCAACGGTCTGCAGAAGAATCCGCAGTACTTTGACAGCAAATACAAGTATGATGAGGTAAATGATCCGGACAAGGAGAAGCCGATCACCTTTGATTTCGCTAATGTTGTTCTGCCCCGTACGGGAAACGACACTGCTGAGGTGAGCAAGGACAACTCTGCGAATACAGTGACGGGTCTCAAGCTGATCCAGGCTAATGATGAGAAGAAGTATGGTCCGGTGCATGACAATCAGCTGAAGACCACCTTCATCGTTTCCGCAACCGGAACGAACAACTATCTGAAGGTTCTGGACAGCGGCTTTACCTATGGTATTGCGAAGCCTTCCGTGGGCAACTCTATCCGCCTGAACATTTACTCCGTCAAGTCTGTGGACGATGGCAAGAACATCGCAACCAATAAGATCGTGACCCAGAGCACCGCGAAGGTTGAGAACCGCGTTTCTGGCACCATCACCAATGTGGATCTCGGCGACGGTTCCCAGGCCATGGTCGGCATCAATGGCATTGCTAAAAAGGAAAGCGTCCTTTCCAAGAGCAAGGCTTACGCAGAGATCGATGGCATCGTTTGGGATGTCACCGGCGCTAACATTGAGTCTGGCACTGCTATCGACATTTCCGGCGGTAAGCTCGGCAATGTGAAAGCAGCTGACGATGTTACGGTAAGCGGCGGCACCATTGGCAACGTTGAGGGTGCTAACGTGAACCTCTATGGCGGTTCTGTCAACGAGGTTAAGACTGCTGGTCATGTTGATATCAGCAACGCTACGGCTTCTTCCATTAAAGAGGCTGGTGCTGTTACCATTCAGGAAGGCAAAGTGACCGGCGATGTGACGGCTACTGACTATGTGGAGCTGGCTCCTCTGAACGAGGAAGTTGAGGTTTCCGTGGGCGGCACCGTTACCACCCAGAAGCTGACTGTTGACGGCACTGTTGGCAAGGCTTCTGTCGGCGCTTATTTTGCTGACGAGTCCGATAGCTACACTGAGAGTGCTCTGACTCTGGAGGGCTCCAACGCTGTGGTCAACAAGATCGACGTGGACTATCGCAACACCACTGTTTCCCTTAACAACTTCCAGGGCACCATTCCGGCTATCGTGAACGGCAACTACACCGGCTACAGCGAGACCGGCGCTGTCCTGAAGTCCGAGAACACCGATGATTCCTATGACGCCACCAGAGCTACCGTCAATGGCAACATGAACATCTACACCATTGAGCTGAACTCCGGCGCTGTTACCTTCAATGGCAATGTTTCCGTTAACAACGTCTACGGCAGCGATGCTGATTTCATCATCAACGCTGGCGGCCTGCGTGTTGTTGACTCCGTTGCTACTTCCAACATCCTGAAGATCGCGAACGCTGCTGATGTCATTCCGGGCACCGTTGTTTACAGCGCTACCTCCGACATCGCGGACGAGAATTCCTTTGTTGGCTATGGCTTCACCCTGAAGACCGTTGCTGGCACGAGCAGCGATTCCTTCGTGATTGATGGTGTTTCCTTCGCTGGCCTGGCCATGGATAAGACGAACGTTGACCTCCTGGTTGGCGAGTCTGTCACCCTGACGGCTTCCGCTTACCCGAACGGCACGGCTCTGCCCGAGAACACCAAGATCCGTTTCTTCCTTGACGGCGACGAGAACTATATCTCCGGCACCGACAATGGCAACGGCACGGCTGTTGTGACGGCTAACAAGTACAATGCTGACTTCTCCGTTCTGAACAAGGCTACTGTTACAGCTGTTGTTTATGACGAGTTCGACATTGAGCTCGAGGAGTATGGCAATGCTGTTTGCCAGATCAATGTGATTGAGAAGCCGAAGACCACCTACACCTCCGACACCACTGGTGACGTGTATGTGCAGGCTGGCAACACCTATCAGTTCAAGATCACCTCTCTCGATGGCAAGGTTCCGAACTTTGGCATCGGCAGCCCGTCCTTCAAGCTGGTTGCTTCCTCCAACGAGGGTAACGACTACTTCTTCAAGGTTCAGGCTGTTGGCAACATTGGCGATGCCTGCGGCATCTACATCAACAGCGATCCGAACAAGGTTGCTGTGATGCATGTTGTGGCTGACTACACTTGCGACACCACCACCGTGAATGTTCCGGTTGGCGGCTCCTATCAGGTGAAGATCACCGCTAATGCTCGCCCGACTGTCGCTGCCGGCAACTCCATCTACACGGTTGAGTATGTCTCCAACAGCGGCAACGACTACTTCTTCAAGATTACTGCTACCCAGAACGCTAAGGCTGGCGATGTTGTTGGCTTCTATGTCAACGGCGGCCCCCGTGCTTTTGTGGCTACCACTGTCTGATTGAGTAGTTCGAACTACGGTTACTTGATTACTACTACTATCTCAACAAAATAAGTGTAGTTGTATTTGCGTCGCGGCTGCCTGGTTCGCCAGGCAGCCGCTTGTGCGTTTGAGAGCAGATGAGCATAAAGAAAAGGCCGTACACACAGCCCATTTTGTGGGGCCAACGTGTACGGCCTTTTTCTGTATTTTTGATTAGGATTTTGTTATTTAGTCGTTCTCCGGAGTCCCCCAAAGACGAGCACATTTTACAGCTTGATTCCATCCGCGCAGAACGAGGCGTCGTTTCTCTTCCTCCATCTCTGGTTCATAAACGCGGTCAATCGTCCAGTGGTCACGCACATCGTCAAGATCCTTCCAGAAGCCGGTGGCAAGTCCAGCCAGATAGGCGGCTCCGAGAGCGGTTGTCTCGCGCACAATGGGCCGCCGCAAGCGTTTGCCCGTGATATCCGCCTGGAACTGCATGATGATATCGCTCACACTCGCGCCGCCGTCGACTTTAATTTCATTGATTTCCAGCCCGGTGTCGGCCATCATGGCATCTATCACATCCTTAGACTGGAACGCGATGGATTCCAGCGCTGCCCGGATAATGTGGTTCCGGCTTGTGCCGCGTGTCAGACCGAAAATGGTGCCGCGCGCATGCATATCCCAATAAGGAGCTCCCATACCGGTAAAGGCAGGGACGAAATACACACCCTGAGAATCCTTGACACGCCCTCCAAAGTAATCCGCGTCAGGAGCATCTTTATAAAAACGCATTTCATCGCGAAGCCATTGCAGAACAGCTCCGCCGACAAAGACGCTGCCTTCCAGCGCGTAAGTAATTTTTCCGTTCAAGCCATAGCCAATTGTGGTGAGCAGGCCGTTTTTGCTTTGAACCGGTTCGTTTCCAGTATTCATCAAAATAAAGTTTCCGGTACCGTAGGTGTTTTTTACATCGCCCTTTTCAAAACAGGTTTGCCCAAACAAAGCGGCTTGCTGGTCACCCGCAATGCCACAGATCGGCACTTCGGCTCCTGCAATATTCATTTTCCCATAGATTTCGGAGCAGCTTTTCACTTCCGGCAGCACATTTGCGGGGATTCCCAGCTCCTTGAGAATCCGCCCATCCCATTGCAGCGTGTGGATGTTAAAGAGCATGGTGCGAGAGGCGTTGGTGTAGTCCGTGACATAGGCTTTGCCGTCCGTAAGCTTCCAGATCAGCCAGGTGTCGATGGTGCCGAACAGCAGGCGCCCCTGCTCCGCTTTTTCCCGTGCACCCTCCACATGGTCCAGAATCCATTTGATTTTGGTTCCGGAAAAATATGCATCCACCAACAGACCGGTGCTTTTCTTGATATAATCCGTCAGCTCCTGATTCTGCATAATTGCTTCACAGATCTCCGCTGTGCGGCGGCATTGCCAAACAATGGCGTTGCAGACAGGCAGGCCGGTTTCCCTGTCCCAGGCCACAACGGTTTCTCTCTGGTTTGTTACACCGATTCCGGCAATTTCCTCGCCGTGAATATTCAGACGTGTAAGCGCCTCCATAAGAACGCCATACTGTGTCACATAAATATCCGTCGCATTGTGCTCGACCCATCCGGCTTGCGGGTAGATCTGAGGGAATTCCTTCTGTGCGACGGAAACAATATTTTGTTCGCGGTCAAATACGATGCACCGGCAGCTTGTGGTTCCTTCATCCAGTGCGACAATGTATTTTTTCTCCATGCCCCTTTTCAATCCTTTCCATCCGCCCGGAAAACAAAAAAGCAGCACAACAAAGCGAACCCGCTTG
>HHCFC01400__coassemble_1225_pt1 | contig 48220 bp, 46 predicted proteins | sample HHCFC01400__metabat2_high_PE_024 | metagenome-assembled genome bin HHCFC01400
CCCGCGCTGTTCACACGGAGAGATACGGCAGGTTGGCTGTGATTTTGGGCCTGGTTCTTACATGGCTCCGCCAAAGCCGCCGCCTGTGCCGCCGCCGGAGCTGCCGCCGGAGGAGACGTCCCCTCCCCCGCCGCCCGCGGGCGCGCTGGGGGCGGCTGGTGCGCTCGGTGCGCTCGGCGCGCTGGATTGTGTGCCGCCGCTGCCCGAAACATCCGGCGAACCTTCGGACTCCTGCACCTTCTCGGCGGAGGATTCCTCCTCTTCCTTTTCCAGCACGCTCTTGCAGTCCTCCGGATCCTCCTTGGGCTTGCGCATGGCCATCGCCAGCGTGTACATCCGCGGATTGTTGCGAAGCAGGAAACGCAGATCCTCCGGCGGGACGTTGTCGCCCTCGCGCAGGCTTGCGGCGATCTTGGCGCACTGCCGCAGAGTCTTCAACTCCTTTTTCATCGCCTCAATCTGCGGATCCTTTTGCTGCTGCGGACGCATCAGGGCAATCAGCCCTTTGGATTTGGCCTTTTCCCTCTCCTTTGCACGCAGCGCGTCCACCACCGCGGCGGAAAGCTCCAGCTTATCCATACGGCTGGTGGAAAAAGAGGAGGAGCGTCCGGACTTCTCCTGCTTTTCTGTCTGCCGCATTGCCTGCGCGGCTTGCCCAATACGCGAAATCTCCATTTTTCTTCCTCCTTTCCGGTTCCTGGTGAACCAGATGCCTCCTCCCTCCTGAAACGCTGCTGCGTCTCAGGAGGGATTCGGCTATTCTTCCTCTATATGGATCTATCGTCTGCTTCTGTGGTTTTATAAGCCTTGCAAAAAAGATTTTCCGGATTTTTCGTCAAATGAACGAGTTTTTTTCGTGTGGTTGTGGAAAATTAAGGGCAAAGTTTTCATTTTGTCTGTATCCGGGCATGAAATACGGGGAGTCAAGCTGAAATATTAGGCAAAGCAACCATAAATTTTTACAAAAAGGGCTTGACTTTTATTTTTGCATGTTGTATAAATATAAACAGAATAAAAACGTTTTCGGAAAGACGCGGAGGGGAGGGCGTCCGCTATGCCTGCTACGATACAGGACGTTGCGAAAGCATCGGGCGTCTCAGTGGGCACGGTATCCAGGGCTTTGAACAATTACCCGGATGTGAGCGCGAAAACACGCGCGAAGGTGCTCGAGGCCGTGCGGGAGCTGGGGTATTCCCCCAACCTCATGGCGAAAAATCTTTCCTCCAAGCATATACAGAATATTGCTGTTATTCTCTCCGGTTTTCTGGAGGAGAAAATGTTTAACGGGTTTGAAACCATCCTCATGCGCGGCGCTTATGAGTACGCCGAGGAGCATGGCCTGGAGGTTTCCCTGTATGTCATCAACGGCAAAATTCAGATGGAAAAAAGCTACGAGCAGATGTGCTATGAGCACAATCTGGCCGGAGCGATTCTTCTGGGCCTGAAAACAACCGACCCATACTGCGAAACGCTCGGCGCGAGCCGGTATCCCTGCGTCACCATCGATCTTGAGGTCGCGGGCGATAACGTCACGAGCGTTACCATTGATCATATCGCGGCGTTTAAAGAGCTCACCCAGTATCTCATTGACTGCGGGCACAAGAAAATTGTTCTGGTGAATGGCCGCAAAAACGCCATGGTTACACTGGAACGATTGGCAGGAGCCTATGAGGCCATGGAGAAAAACGGCCTGACGCTCACAAACGACAACATTATCTACACCAATTTTCTGCGCGAGGAAGCGTATGACGGCGTGCTGCGCTATTTTTCCGAGCACAGCCCCGACAGCGCTACTGCATTCCTCTGCATGAGCGATATGCTCGCCATCGGCACGATGCAGGCGCTCCGCCAGCTTGGGCGGCGCGTCCCGCAGGATTATTCTGTTGTCGGCTACGACGGGCTTGAACTTACCGAGTACACCGATCCGCCGCTTACCACCGTCGATCAGAATATCTTCGAAAAGGGCTACAAGGCCGCGCAGGTTCTTCACTCCAGAATCCGGGGAGAACGAGTGCCGAACCGTGTTGTCCTTCCCCATACCCTTGCCATTCGCGGCAGCGTCAGAAACATCTGACGCCATTTTTTCAGGATATTCCAAAAACGTTTTCGACCCAATTTCCCCTTTTTCTCCCTGGAAAGGAAGAGGAATTTGCGCAAAACAAAAACGTTTTTGTAAAATTTTGTCGAGTTCTCCTTTCGGAGATCGAAATAGTAAAAATTCCTGCTATTATTATTTAATTTTAAGGAGGAATCTGAAAATGAAAGCGAAAAAGATTTTGGCCAGTGTGCTGGCCGGCCTGATGCTTCTTGCCACGGCTGGCTGCAACAACAATGGGGGCGGCTCCACCGCTTCCGGCTCGACGGCTTCCGGCGGCAGCTCGAAGGGCGTGATCGAGGTAAGCATCCCGTCTTACAAGACGGGCGAGAACGTGGGCGCTGTGTTCTTTGAGCCCCAGGTTGAGCGCTTCAATGAGAAGTATGAGGGTCAGTACAAGATTAACCTTGAGACCGTGCCGCAGGACGGCTTCGGCGATCGTCTCAAGCAGCTGGCCCAGCAGAACAAGCTGCCCGTGCTGGTGCAGGGCGGCGACCTGGACTGGATCCTGAACGTCGTGATTCCCAACGGCCTGGCTTGGGATATGACCGACTGGCTTGAGGAGTCCGGCCTGCTCGAGCGTGCCGTTCAGGACAGCGTGGACTACAACAAGGACAAGGGCGACGGCAAAATCTACACCATCCCGAAGATGACCGTGCGTCCGACCGGCTTCTACTACAACACCGCCATGTGGAATCCGGAGGAGGATCTGAGCTCCCTGACCATGGATGAGCTGGTCACTCTCCTCGGCGATCAGAAGATTGCTTTCTCCACCGCGGAGAACGGCTGGGTTTCCGCTCTGTTCCTGACGGCTTTCATTGCCAACCAGGAGGGCGGCGTGGAACTGCTCCAGGCCGGCGCTGACGAGAAGATCACCGACTTCAGCGATCCGATCTTCGTCAATGCTGTGGCTTCCCTGCAGCAGCTTCTGCAGAACAATGCGGCTTCCAACTCCATCGGCGCGGCTTATGCTGACGCTGCCAACGCCTTCATGAGCGGACAGGCCGCCGTGATCGCGAACGGCCCCTGGATGTCCAGCGAGTTCAATGAGTCCAACTCCGCCAACTGGAGCAACGGCTTCGACGGCGCAAACGTGAAGGCTTCCCTCTTCCCCGGCAATGTGGGCATTGAAAACAACCGTGCTTTCGGCGAGTGGTGGATTTCCGCTTCCGCTTCCGAGGAGGAGATCGAGCTGGCCAAGGCGTTCCTCGAGTTCATCAGCAGCCCCGAGGAGCTCGAGGCTTACCTGCTGGCCGAGGGCGGTGACGCTCCGAACATCGAGTACAGTGAGGACTTCAAGGAGAAGCAGGCTGAGACGCAGGTTCTCGCGGATCTGGCTGCCGACACCACCGAGGAGACGGTCTATGTGCCCTGCATCCTCGACGTGATTCCGAACTCCGTTGCGAACACGGAATTCGGCAAGCTCCTGCCCTCCCTCGCAAACGGCACCTATACTCCCGAGGACTTCTGCGACTGGATGACCCAGAAGTCCGTCGAAGCTTCCGCGGAATAAGCAGAGATACGCAAAAAGGAAGTAAAACGGCGCGCCGGCCTGCTGACGATACAGTCGGCTGCGCGCCGTTTTTCCTTATGAGAGAATCCGACAAGAGAGGAGAGAGCCCCCGATATGAAAGCGCCAAAGAGCAGCCCGCGCGTCAAGGCCAGTAAAATGGAGCGGGCCAACTATAAATGGATTTATCTGTTCCTTCTTCCCACGGTTCTGATATTCCTGATGTTCTATTTCGTGCCGATCATCCAGGTGTTTCTGACCTCCTTCACCAAGTGGGACGGCTTTAACGCCCCGGAATTCAACGGCCTGACCAACTACATCAACATGTTCACCAACAGCGGCTTTACTTATGCGCTGAAGAACCTCTTCTACTGGTGCCTCGTCGGCATGTTCCTGCACGTCGGCTTTGGCGTGCTGACGGCTTTCGTGCTGTATCAGAAGCCGCGCGGATGGAAGTTCACCCGCATGGTGTTCATGATCCCGAACGTGATCAGCGCCGCCGCCTGGGCGATGATTTACCGCTTCTTCTTCAGCGACGATATGGGCATTCTCAACAGCTTCATCCGGCTGATCGATCCGAACTTCCATGTGCAGTGGTTCTATACCTCTCCGTGGGCGTTCTGGGCCGTCACCTTCACCTGGCTGTTCTATGCCGTCATCGTCACCCTGCTGGTGCTGGGCGATCTGATGAACATTCCGCAGGAGCTTAACGAAGCCGCGAAAATTGACGGAGCCTCCGGCTGGCAGCTCGTGCGTCACATCCAGCTGCCGCTGTGCCGCTCCGCGATCGGCACCTCCGTCATCTGCACGCTGACCTCCCGTATCTCCATGTACGAGCAGATCTCCCTGACCACGCAGGGAGGCCCCGGCGACGACACCATGAGCCTGTCCATCCTGCTCGTCAAGGGCATCACGGACTACCGCTATGGCTACGCGAATGCCATCGGCGTGCTGATGTTCGTCATCGGCCTGATCATTCTCGGCATCGTGAACAAGGCGTTCCGTATGGACGTTTCGGATTATTAAGAAGGGAGGGCTTTCATCATGGATAAAACGAAAAAGATTCTTACGAAAATCCTCCTGTACTTCGTGGAGATTTTTGTCATTGTCGTGTCCATTTTCCCGATTCTGTGGGTTATCGCTTCCTCCTTCAAGACAAACGGCGAGATTCTGTCCAGCCCTCTGGCGCTGCCCTCCTCGCTGTCGTTTGAGCCGTACATCCATCTGTTCCAGGAATACAACTTCCCGGTTTACTTCCTCAATTCGCTGCTGGCGGCGGGTATCTCCACCTTTGTCTCCCTGCTGTTCTACGCGATGGGCGGCTATGTGATCGCGAAGTTCCGTTTCCCCGGACGCGGCTTGCTGTTTGCCCTCTTCACCGTGACGCTTCTGGTGCCGGGCCACAGCCGCACGCAGCCGATTTTCTCCCTCATCACCCAGCTCAATCTGTATGACAGCATCTGGGGCGTGACGGTGGTGTACCTCTCCGCCGGTATGGCCATGTCGATCTTCGTGCTCAAGGCGGGCTTCATGGCGATCCCCGCTTCCCTTGACGAGGCGGCTGGCCTGGAGGGCTGCGGCTTCTTCCGCACCTTCTGGTCGATCAACCTGCCGCTTGCCAAGAGCGCCCTCTCCACCGCCGGGATCCTCATGTTCCTCGGCAACTGGAACGAATACTATTTCGCGTCTCTGCTCACCGTTTCCGATACGCAGCGCACGCTGCCGATCGCGCTGGCTTTCTTCACCAGCGAATTCTCCTACAACTATACTTCCCTGTTCGCCGCGCTGACGGTCGTGGTGCTGCCGGGCATCATCCTGTACGCTTTCGCGCAGGAGCAGGTGCAGGCCAGCGTCGTGTCCAGCGGCGTCAAGGGCTGATGATACCCCATCGTTTTTGATTCCCCGGCCCTGGGGGAAGGCCGTTTTTCGCTTTCCCGGCCTTTCCCGGGCGTATTCTGAGAAGGAGTGACCGTTTCCATGAATTATAAGAAGGAACCCCTTGGCTGGATCATCGAGGAAGATGTATTTGATCCCCGCCGCACCGGAAAATGCGAGTCTATTTTCGCGCAGGGCAACGGCTATATGAACATCCGCTGCACGCTGGAGGAGAGCTATGTCGGCGAGCACCGCGGCGCTTTCATCACCGGCACCTTCAACAAGGCTCTGCCCGACGAGGTGACGGAGCTGCCGAACCTGCCGGACGTGACGGAGATGAAGATCCTCGTCAACGGCGAGCGCTTTGCCATGGACGCCGGAAAAACCGAGGGCTACAGCCGTACCCTCGATCTGCGCACGGGCGAGGCGGTGCGCACCGTCAACTGGACGAGCCCCGCGGGCGTGAAGCTGCGCTTTGCCTTCCGCCGCTTTGTCTCTTTGAAAAATGAGCATCTGGCTGCCTTCCGCATGGAAGTCACCCCGCTTTCCGGGGATGTCGATCTGGTGATCGAGAGCGGCATCAGCTCCCGCACCTCCAACTCCGGCTCCCAGCACTGCGCCGAGGGCGAAAAGCGCCTGGTTGAGGGCGGCGCGCTGCGCCTGATGACCCGCACCACGCAGTCCGACGTGCCGGTGGTGGTGCACTGCCTGCACAAGTTCACCCCCGCCCCGGCCGCTTCCCTGCCTGTCATGGAACGCCGCCGCTTTGTGAACCGCTACACCTTCCATGTCGCGAAGGACGAGACGCTTTCCATGGAGAAGCTGGCGGCCTACCACACCGGCCGCGACCTTGTCTTTACCTCCTACGGCCAGCCCGCGGGCTCCACGAACGCCATGCAGGTCTGCGCCGCGGGCGACGCCTGCCTCGCGAAGGCAGCCGGACGCTCCTATGAGGATCTGCTCGCGGAATCCGCCGCCTGCTGGAAGCAGTATTGGGACGAGCAGGATGTCGTGATCGAGAGCGAGGATCCGTTTGATCAGCTCGGCATGCGCTTTGCCCTCTATCACCTGAACATCATGATCCGCCGTGACGACAGCCGTGTGGGCATCGGCGCGAAAGGCATGACGGGCGAGGGCTACAAGGGCCATTCCTTCTGGGATACGGAAATGTTCCTCATGCCGCATTACCTCTTCACCGACCCCAAGGCCGCCCGCACGCTGCTGGAATACCGCTGGCGCAGCCTGCCCGGCGCGTTCAAGAAGGCCGAGGAGAACGGCTACTCCGGCGCGATGTTCCCGTGGGAGAGCGCCTGGCTGGACGACGGCGAGGTGACCCCGCTCATCGGCGGCGCGGATATCGTGACGGGCAAGAGCATCCCGATTCTCACCGGCATGATTGAGCACCACATCTCCGCGGACGTCTCCTGGGGCGTGTGGCTCTACTACCTCGCCACCGGCGACGACTCCTATATGGATCAGTGCGGCTGCGAGATCCTCATCGAGACGGCCCGCTTCTGGTCGAGCCGCGTGGAGTGGCAGGAGGACAAGGGCCGCTATGAGATCCGCGATGTCATTGGTCCCGACGAGTACAAGGAGCATGTCGACAACAACGCCTTCACGAACTATCTGACGGCGGAGAACCTCGACCGCGCCTGCGATGTGATCGCACAAATGCAGGAGAAGTGGCCGAACGCCTATGCTTCGCTCTCCGAGAAGTATGATCTCGCAGCCCTCTCGGCACAGTTCCAGGACGTACGCGCGAAGCTCTACCTGCCCCAGCCGGACGCCGACGGCATCATTGCGCAGAACGATCAGTATCTCGGCCTGGAAAAGACCGATCTCTCGAAATACAAGGCGCAGACGGGCGTTTCCTCCATCTATGAGGACTACAGCCCCCACCAGATGAACCAGATGATGGTCTCCAAGCAGGCGGACCTCGTGATGCTCCTGCGCGTCATGCCCGACCTGTTCGACGCGGACACGCTGCGCAAGAACTTCCTGTTCTACGAGTCCCGCACGCTGCATGACTCCTCGCTGAGCCATGGGCAGCACTGCGTCCTCGCGTCCTGGCTCGGCCTCGACGAGATGGCGCTCGACATGTATCGCCACGCCATCCACATTGACCTTGGCCCGAACATGACCTCCTCCGACGAGGGCATTCACAGCGCCTCGATGGGCAATGTGTGGCAGTGCGCCGTCTGCGGCTTTGCGGGCCTTCAGTGGCACGCCGATCATCTCTCGCTCGACAACCATCTGCCGGCCTGCTGGAAGCGCCTGGCCTTCCGGGTGCATTACCGCGGCGCCGTGCTGCGCGTGGAGATGACACGCGACGCGATGCACATCACAAAGCTTTCCGGCCCGTCCGTGAAGCTTGTGGTCAACGGTGTGGAGGACACGCTGTAAGGGGGTTGCCGCCATCTGACGGTGGGCTCCGCTTTTGCAGGATCGAAAAAGAGGGTTTCCCCGAAAGCACAGGCTTTTGGGGAAACCCTTTTTTCATATTAATTCATATGCTTTCAATCAGCCCGGCTTATAGCCGTTTTTGATCAGCAGGTTCTGGATCTTCTCGTGGGGATCGATCAGGGCGCTCATGGAAACGTCGTGGTTCAGAGCGGCGATGAGGTAAGCAATGTACTTGCTGCAATCCACCTCATAGAACCACTCGCGGCTGCGCAGGGCGTCGGTGCGGTATGTGAGGTTGGAGCCGAGCACACCGCTGATGATGCCCTTGCTGTACGCTTCATCGAACTGGTCGAGGCCATTGGTGAAGATCGGGTAAGTGGCATAGCAGAAGATGCGGCGGGCATTCTGCTTTTTCAGCTCGTAGGCAATGTCGAGCATGGACTCGCCGGAGGAAATGATGTCGTCCGCGATGAACACATCCTTGCCCTCCACGGAATCGCCCAGGTATTCATGCGCAATGATCGGGTTGCGGCCGTTCACCACGCGGGAGTAGTCACGGCGCTTGTAGAACATGCCGAGGTTGACCCCGAGCACGGAAGCGTAGTACATGTTGCGGTTCAGGGCACCCTCGTCCGGGCTGACGATCATGAAGTTGTCCCAGTCCAGCTTGAGGTTCGGCACCTGGTTGATCAGGGCCTTGAGCACCTGGTAGGTGGGCATGACGTTGTCAAAGCCCATGAGAGGGGCGGCGTTCTGTACGCGGGGATCGTGCGCGTCGAAGCTGATGACGTTTGCCACGCCCATGGCCTGCAGCTCCTGCAAAGCAAACGCGCAGTCGAGGCTTTCACGGTAGTTGCGGCGGTGCTGGCGGCCGCCGAAGAGAATGGGCATAATCACGCTCAGACGGTGGGCCTTGCCGCTGGCCGCCTGAATGAGACGCTTGAGATCCTGGAAATGGTCGTCCGGGCTCATGCTGTTCTGCTGGCCAAACATGTTGTACTTGCAGCTGTAGTTTCCCACGTCGACGAGCAGATACAGATCCATGCCGCGCACCGTATCGCGGATCAGGCCCTTGCCGTCGCCGGAGGAAAAGCGGGGGCATTCGCTTTCAATGATGAAGGATTCCTTGGCTTCAGGGCTTCCCTGTGCCATCTGCACCAGGTAGCTGTCCACCTTTTCTCCCATTTCCCGTGCGCCCTCCGTCACAATCAGACCGAGGGACGCCGTACGGCTGCCCATGTGAAAGATCGCCTTCGCGTCCATATGCTCCACCGTTACCACTCCTTTTCGATGATTCCGTGTGTAATGTACCTTCATTTTACACGATCTTTACCTGATATTACAATCTCCCGGGCCAAAAATCTGCGATATACTGAAAAAATCGCCTTTTTTCTGTCTGTAATTCGACACAAAGCCCGCAGAAGCGGCTCTTTTGCGGAAATTTGGTGCAAAAAAGGAAAAAACCGGCCGGTTCAGCGGGGAGATCCCGCCGGACCGGCCGGCTGTTTATCTGTTTACTGCATGCCGAGCAGAGGCTTGGTCTGCGCGCGCAGGCGGCTGATGACATCGCGGCTTTCCGCGTCCGTTTTGCCCTTGCCGGAGAGATAGACCTTGATCTTCGGCTCGGTGCCGGAGGGGCGCACGATCAGCTTGCTGCCGTTGTCCAGACGGTACTCCAGCACGTTCGACTTCGGCAGGGTGATGGGGCTTTCCTTGCCGCCGTCGCAGCGAACGGAGGTCTTGTAGTCGCTCCAGCCTGTCACACGCCAGCCCGCGATCTCCTCGGGGGCCTTCGCGCGCAGCGAGTCCATGATGGAGGCCATGGCTTTCATGCCGTCCTCGCCCTCAAAGGCGAAGTTCTCGACCTCGTTGCGGTAGTAGCCGAACTGGTCATAGAGCGCGTCCATCGCGTCCGCGAGCGTCATGCCCTTCTGCTTGTAATACCAGGCCATCTGGCAGATCAGCATGCTGGCGTCCACCGCGTCCTTGTCGCGCACATAGCCGCCGGAGAGATACCCGTAGCTCTCCTCAAAGCCGAGCAGGAAGCGGTCCTCCTCGCCCTTTTCCTCGAGCAGGGCAATCTGGTCGCCGATGTATTTGAAGCCCGTGAGGATACGCACACACGCAATGCCGTAATGCTCCGCTACGGGGGTGGCCATATCCGTGCTTACGATGGTCGTCACGGCGATCGGGTTCTTCGGCATGTCGCCGCGCTCCTTGCGCCGCCGGGCGATGAAGTCGAGCAGCAGCACGCCCACCTCGTTGCCGGTCATCAGGCGGTATTCGCCGTTCTGCTTCACGGCGATGCCGCAGCGGTCGGCGTCCGGGTCGGTGGCGAGCAGCAGATCCGGGTGGACCTTCTCGCACAGCTCCAGGCCCTTTTGCAGCGCTTCGCGGATCTCCGGGTTCGGGAACGGGCAGGTGGTGAAGTTGCCGTCCGGATGCTCCTGCTCCGGCACGATGGAAACCTCGTCCACACCGATCATATCAAGGATGCGCGTCACCGGAATCAGGCCCGTGCCGTTGAGCGGCGTGTAGACGACCTTCAGGCCCGTGCACGGTTCGTCGATCATGCTCTGCCCTTTTACGGCCATCAGGAATTCATCCATCACCTTGTCCGGGATCCAGGAAATCAGGCCCTTCTTCATGCCCTCGTCAAAGGACATGTGCTTGACGCCCTCAAAAATATCGGTGGCGGCAATCTCCGCGGAGACGTCGTTGGCCATCTCGGCGGTAATCTGGCAGCCGTCGCTGCCGTAGGCCTTGTAGCCGTTGTATTTGGCGGGGTTGTGGCTGGCGGTGATGCACACGCCCGCGTCGCATTTCAGATAGCGCACCGCGAAGGAGAGCGTCGGGGTGGGGGTCAGACGGGGGTATACGTGGGCATGGATGCCGTTGGCGGCAAACACCGCCGCCGTCTCCCGCGCAAACAGCTCGGACTTGATGCGGCTGTCGTAGGCGATTGCGACGCTCGCGCCTGTTTTGTGCTTGTTGAGATAGTTGGCGATGCCCTGCGTCGCCTTGCGTACCGTATAGATATTCATCCGGTTGGTGCCGGCGCCAATGACGCCGCGCAGGCCGGCTGTTCCAAAGGCCAGATCCTGGTAAAAGCGGTCGTTGATCTCCTCCTCGTTTCCGCGTACAGACTCAAGCTCCTGCGTGAGATCCCGATCCTCCAGGGACTGAGAAAGCCATCTCTCGTATTCCGTCATTCTCTATCACATGCCTTTCCATTCCATAATGAGAGGCTCCGCCCGAGGACGAAACCCTTCTGTTATTAGCTTATCATTCCGGTGAAAACGTGTCAATGGGGAAAGGCTGTCACAGCCGCACAAGATTTGTCACGATTCCCGCCGGAGTCAGATCGACGATCCCATAGGATCCTTCCGTGCCGTGCAGGCTGCCGGGGTTCATCAGATACAGCCCGTCCTCGTAGTCTGTCAGCGGCTGATGGGTGTGACCAAAGAGAAGAATATCCGCCTTTCGCTCCCGCGCCGCGCACACGATTTGATACAAACTGTATTTTACATTATAAGCATGACCGTGCGTATAAAAGATTTTCTTTCCCTCCAGCGTGATTTCCCCAATGGTGGGCAGGGTGGATCCCCAGTCGCAGTTGCCGCGCACCTGCAAAAACATCTTTTCCGGGAAGTTGGCCTTCATCAGGGAGGCTTCCTCCTCGCCGTCTCCCAGGTGGATGACCACCTCAGCCTTCGGCTGGCGCAGGATGGCGGTACGCAGGGCGTATTCGTCGCGGTGTGTGTCGGATGTGACGAGAATTCTCATCGGATATTCCCTCCAGGCATGAATCAAATAGGAGCCGCATACAGATAACACAAGGGGCTTTCCCCTGAAAACGAGACAAAAGGCGTGATGACGATGAAAGAGATCCATTCCGACGCGGACCGCCAGGCCCTGCTCCAGCAGCTCATGGGCCAGCTTTCCCCGGAGGACGAAAAATCCCTTCAAAAGATCCTGGCGGACAAGGACGCGCAGAAAAAGCTGCTCAGCACGCCGCAGGCGCGCGAGCTCATGAAGCAGCTGTTCGGAAAATAAGGAGGCCTTGCCATGGAGGATCTGAGCGGGAAAATCAATGAGCTGCTGGGAAACCCGGCAGCGATGGCACAGCTTCAGAGCCTTGCCGCCTCGCTCGGACTTGGTGGAGGAGACGGCGAGCATGGCTCCGGCGGCTCCTCCGGGGGACATTCCGGCGGGAACGCCGGTCCGGCCTCCTCCGGCGGCGGAGAGAGCGGACTGCTGGCCGCTCTCTCCGGGCTTCTGGGGCAGGGAAAGGAAGAATCGCATCCCGCTGTGGCGGAGGGCGGGGATCTCACGCAGGCGATCCTGCGCATGGCCCCTCTTCTCGGCAGCCTGCGGGAGGAAACGGACGGCACCCGGCTTCTGCACGCGCTGCGGCCCCTGCTCTCGCCCTCGCGGCGGCAGCGGCTGGATCAGGCCTTGCGTCTGATGCAGCTCATGCGCGTGCTGCCGCTGCTCAAGAGCAGCGGGCTGTTCTGAAAAGGGGGGATTGAGATTGCCGCAGGACAATGAAATGCAGCGCTTGCAGCAGGAGGCGGTGCGCCGCGTGCGGGAGATGCAGTCCCGGGCGCAGATCGCCGCCCAGCCGCAGGCGCAGAGAACGGACGGCCACAACGGCGGACAGAACGCGGGAAGCGCAGACAGGCAGGGAAACGGCGGGCCGCAGAACGGCGGCGGGCACGACCGTCAAAACGGGCAGGAGCTGCGCCCCTCCCCCGGCCCGCAGCATCCGGCCCAGCAGGAAGGCCATTCGCCGGAGCTTCTGCGCATGCTCTTTCAGCAGGAGGACCGCACGCTGATCCTGCTCCTTCTCCTGCTTTTGGTGGAGGAAAATCAGGACCCTTCCCTGCTTCTGGCGCTTTTATATCTGGCGATGTCGCCGGAATAAGGCGTCAGCCCGGCTCACGGACGGCGTAGACGTATTCCTCGCCGGTCTCCGGGTCGGTTTTCATCACATACTCCATGTATTTCGACGGGCTTGGCGCGGTGTTTTCCGTGCCGGAGGACGTCTCCTGGGTGCGCCACGGGTCCGTGGGCAGCACGTAGCCGACGGTGAGAACGGTGGTATCGCCCTCGCGGCGGCTGCTCTCCGTGTACGGCGTCATCGCGCTGTCCGAGCTGAACACGGAGACGTGATAAGTATTGGTGGTGCTGTCGTACGTGTAGAAGGTTTCCTCCGTCGGGTTCGAGGGACTCAGCGAGCAGTCGGGGCCGAACAGCTCCTGGGCGGCGGAGGCCACCACACCCAGCGGGATAATGGCAAGGCCGTTGTCATCGTAGCCCGTCCACTCAGAGCGCTTTTCCAAAATGGATTTCCAGAGAGCCGCGTTCTGCACAAAGGTGGGATCGGCGGTTTCCGGGGAATCAAACGGCTCCGGGTCCTGCATCACGATGCAGGCCAGCTTTTCGTCGTAGGCGCGCAGGGCGGAATCGTCCGTGGCCTGATCATAGATGCGCGTGCCGATCATCCCCGCCAGGGAGACAACGCCCACCAGCGCCAGCAGCAGCACCAGCGAGCCGAGCACCACGCCGTAGCGGTGGCGCCCGCGTGCTCTCGCGCTTCTCGCGCTGGATGCGGCGGCCGGGGCTGCCGGAACGGCAGGCGCAGAGCTCCAGGAGGAATCGTCCGGCTCCTGTGTGTCCTCTGCCTGAGCTTCCATGGATTCCTCTTTTGCGGAAGCTTCCGTTTCCTCCGTCTGGTCCGCCTTCCGTTTGGGGGCGGGCTTTTCCTTTTTCTTGGCAAAATCCCTGTCGTCGGGGAGATCCTCTCCCTCGGGCAGGAAATCATCCAGCTCGGAGTCTGTCCCCTCCTGCACCGGAGCGGACGCGCCCTGCCGGTAATCCGCCGAGAACGACGGAGCGTTTCTGTTTCCTTTGCGTTTCTTTTTCGCCATAGCCGGGTTCCCCTTCCGTGAGGTCAGCGGATCTGTCCGTCTCCCTCAATGATAAATTTTGTGGACGTCAGCTCATTGACGCCCATCGGGCCGCGCGCGTGGAGCTTCTGCGTGGAGATGCCGATCTCCGCGCCAAGCCCGAACTCGCCGCCGTCCGTAAAGCGTGTGGAGCAGTTGACATAAACTGCCGCCGCATCGATTTGTTCCGTAAAGTGTTTTGCGTTTGCGTAGTTTTGAGTGATGATGCACTCGCTGTGCCCGCTCGAGTGGGCCGCGATGTGCGACACGGCTTCGTCGAAGTCCCGCACAACGCGCACACCCATCACCAGATCCAGGTATTCGGTGTCCCAGTCCTCGCCGCACGCGGGAACGGCGGCAATGCCGTTTTCCTGCAAAATAGCCAGAGCCTGCGGGCAGGCGCGCAGCTGTACGCCGCGATCGGTGAGGGCTTTCCCCACAAGAGGCAGGAGCGCCAGGGCGGCCTTCTCGTGCACCAGCAGCTTTTCCAGCGCGTTGCACACGGAGGGACGCTGCGTCTTGCCGTTGACGGCGATATCGACGGCCATCTGCGGGTCGGCGCTTTCGTCAAGGTACAGGTGGCAGTTGCCCACGCCTGTCTCAATAACAGGAACACGGGAATTTTCCACGACGGAGCGGATCAGCCCGGCTCCGCCGCGCGGGATAAGCACATCGAGATAGCCGGTCAGGCTCATCAGCTCCCGGGAGGATTCGCGGGAGGTATCGCGGACAAGCTGGAGAGAGCCTTCCGGCAGACCGGCTTTGTGCGCGGCTTCGGCCATGCAGTCGAGGATGGCGCAGTTGCTGCGGATGGCCTCCTTGCCGCCGCGCAGAATGACGGCGTTTCCGGCTTTCAGACAGAGGGCGGCGGCGTCCGCGGTGACGTTCGGCCTGGCCTCGTAGATCATCCCGACCACGCCCAGCGGAACGCGCACGCGGCGGATGAACATGCCGTTCGGGCGCACGCCGCCGCTCACCACGCTGCCGATGGGATCGGTCTGCGCCGCGACCTGCCGCACACCGGAGGCCATGGAGGCGATCCGTGCTTCGCTGAGCGAAAGGCGATCGAGCAGCGACTCGGACATCCCATTTGCGCGGGCGGCTTCCACGTCCTCGCGGTTCGCGGCGAGAATGGCGGGCGCGCAGTCCTCAAGGGCCTGGGCCATGGCAAGCAGGGCCTTGTCCTTCAGCGGCCCGGCGCAGGCCAGAAAACGGGCGGCGGCTTTCGCCTTCGCCCCCATACTTTGCAGTTCTGTCATGATAAAAACCTCCTTTGCAAACCCTTTACACGGCGCAGCCGCCTGAAAGTTTTCGTCCACCTTTTTCAAAAGGTGGCGGGGTTATAGGGGCAGCGCCCCTAAATCGTAACCTTTTCCTTCCCAAAATGCAGGAGGGGAAGGAAAAACAGTCCGGGGGACTGTTTTTTCGCAGGGGGACCCACATGAGGGGTCCCCCTCGCACCGCCACGGGCGGGGCGCAAGTCGCTCAGGCCGCGACGGGCTCCTACTTTCTTTGCGAAAAGAAAGTAGGCAAAGATTCGCGAGGGGCTTTGCCCCTTCAAACCCCACGCTTTCTTTTCTATGTCAGCCCTGTGCCCCCTTTCCCTCGTCACGGCCGGCTGAAATTGCGCTGACGCGCAAAAACGCCGGCTGGTGGGGGAAAACCTCAAAATTAGCGTGGGGAATAATTTTGAGGTTTTCCGTGCATGGGGGTTACGGCTCTACAGGAGCTTGCGGTTTGCTCCCGGCGCTCCATGCTTTTGAAGCTGTCCAGATGGCAATTCCATCATACCAAACAGCGTGCGCAAACTTTATCGGATCCCGCCAAAGACGGTGCCGATCTGCTCGCCGTCGAACAGGCGGTACAGCGTTTCGGGAGTGGCCCCGCTCATGACACAGCAGGGGATCCCGTTCTCGTTGACCAGCTTTGCGGCGCGCACCTTGGTAGCCATGCCGCCGGTGCCGCGGTTTGTCCCCGCGCCGCCCGCCAGCGCTTCCGCTTCCTCCGTCACCTCGCGCAGGTACGGGATGCGCTTTGCGTCCGGATCCGTGCGAGGGTTCGCGGTGTACAGCCCGTCGATGTCCGTGAGCAGGATCAGCAGATCCGCGCGCGTCAGTTTGGCGACGATCGCGGACAGCGTGTCGTTGTCGCCGATGTGGCTGCCGACCAGCTCGTCAACCGCGACGGTGTCGTTCTCGTTGACGATCGGAAGAATCCCCATGTGCAGCAGCTCCTCAAACGTGTTTTCCACGTTGCGGCGGCTGCGGCCGTCGTCGATGACGTCGCCGGTGAGCAGCACCTGCGCCACTGTGCGGCTGTACTCCCCGAAAAACTTATCGTAAATAAACATCAGCTCGCACTGGCCCACCGCCGCGAGCGCCTGCTTTTTCTCCGTCTCCGCCGGGCGGTCGTGCAGGCCCAGCTTGCCCATGCCCACGCCGATCGCGCCGGACGTGACCAGGATGATCTCCCGGCCGCCGTTCTGCAAATCGCTCAGCACGCGGCACAGCGATTCCACGCGCCGCAGGTTCAGTTTTCCGTTTTCATACGTCAGCGTGGAGGTGCCCACCTTCACGACGACGCGCTTTGCCTGTGTGATGACCGACATATTCCGTCCCCTTCCCCCGGGCGCGGGCCCGGCTAAAAGCAGAAGGGGCCGCCGCAAGCGAGACGCTTCCGGCAGCCCCAGTGAATGGCTTTTTTATTCCTCGCGGCTGCGCGGCTTGTTCGTGTTGGCGAAGAAGCCGTTGCTCGCGCGCGGGCGATCCTCGCGGCGCGGGCCGTGATCACGGCGGGGACGGCGCGGAGCGTCGGAGATCTCGTTCTCCGGCACAAGGCCCTCCACCTCGATCAGCGCGTCGCGGCGGGACAGGTTCAGACGGCCCTTGTCGTCGATCTCAAGCACCTTGACCATCACCTCGTCGCCGACGTTCACCACGTCCGTCACTTTCTCGGTGCGCTTGACGTCAAGCCGCGAGATGTGCACCAGGCCCTCCTTGCCGGGGGCGATCTCCACAAACGCGCCGAAGTCCATCAGGCGCGTGACCTTGCCCTTGTAAATGGCGCCCGGCTCCGGATCGTTCACGATCGTGTCGACAATCGACAGCGCGCGGCGGCAGTTGTCCGCGTCCAGGCCGGAGATAAAGACGTGTCCGTCCTCCTCCACGTCAACCTTCACGCCGCACTCGGCGCAGATCTTCTGGATGACCTTGCCGCCCGTGCCGATGACCTCGCGGATCTTGTCCACCGGGATGACGGTGCTCATCATCTTCGGCGCATACGGAGACAGCTCCTTGCGCGGCTCCGGAATGGCCTTGAGGATGATTTCATCAATGATATAGTTGCGTGCCTTGTGCGTCTTTTCGAGGGCTTCCTTGATCATCTCCGGAAGCAGGCCGTCGATCTTCAGGTCCATCTGGATGGCCGTGATGCCTTCCTTTGTGCCCGCAACCTTGAAGTCCATGTCGCCGAAGAAGTCCTCCAGGCCCTGGATGTCGACCATCGTCATCCAGCGGCTGCCCTCGGTGATCAGGCCGCAGGAAATGCCCGCGACGGGAGCCTTGATCGGCACGCCCGCGTCCATGAGAGCCAGCGTGGAGCCGCAGACGGAGGCCTGCGAGGTGGAGCCGTTGGAGCTGAGCACCTCGGAAACCAGGCGGTACGCATACGGGAATTCCTCCACCGGCGGGATGACCGGCAGCAGCGCGCGCTCCGCGAGAGCGCCATGGCCGATCTCGCGGCGGCCGGGGCCGCGGCTGGGCTTCGTCTCGCCCACGGAGTAGGACGGGAAGTTGTACTGGTGCATGTAGCGCTTGAACTCTTCCTCGTCGATGCCGTCGAGCATCTGCTGATCGCTGACGGGGCCGAGGGTGGCCACGGTGAGCACCTGCGTCTGGCCGCGGGTGAACATGCCGGAGCCGTGTGTGCGCGGCAGCAGGCCGACCTCCGCGTCAAGCGGGCGCATGTCGTCCATGCCGCGCCCGTCCACGCGCTTCTGCTCGTCGAGCAGCCAGCGGCGCACCACATATTTCTGCGTTTTATACAGGCACTCGTCGATCTGCGCCTCCTGCTCGGGATAGAGCGGATCGAAGTGCTCGTGAACTTTTTCATAAACGGGCTTCAGGCGGGCGTCGCGCACGTTCTTGTCGTCCGTGTCGAGCGCGGCCTGGATGTCCGCGAGAGCGAAGTCGCGCACAGCCTCCTGCATCTCGTCGCTGGCGTGCACGGCGGGGTAGGAGAACTTCGGCTTGCCGATCTGCGCCTGGATATCCTTGATGAAGGCGATGATCTTCTGGTTGGCCTCGTGGCCCGCGAGGATGCCGTTATACATCACCTCGTCGGAGACGATGTTCGCGCCCGCCTCGATCATCGGGATGCGCGTCTCCGTGGAGGCCACGGTGACAGCCATCTGGCTCACGGCGCGCTGGGCGGCGGTGGGGTTGATGACATACTCGCCGTCGACCAGGCCGACGGAAACGCCGGAGATCGGGCCGTTCCACGGAATGTCGGAGATGGAGAGCGCGATACTCGTGCCGACCATGCCCGCGATCTCGGGGGCGCAGTCGTGATCCACGCTCATCACGGTGCACACGACGGAAACGTCGTTGCGCATATCCTTCGGGAAGAGCGGGCGGATCGGGCGGTCGATCACGCGGCTGGTGAGGATGGCCTTGTCCGTCGGACGGCCCTCACGCTTCAGGAAGGAGCCGGGGATCTTGCCCACGGAGTACAGCTTCTCCTCGAAATCGACGGAGAGAGGGAAGAAGTCAACGCCCTCGCGGGGCTTCGCGGAAGCGGTGACAGCCACATGCACGACCGTGTCGCCGTAGCGCACGAGGCAGGCGCCGTTGGCAAGGCCCGCCATCTTTCCGGTTTCAATCACCAGCGGACGGCCGGCGAAGTCAGTTTCAAACGTGCGGAAATTTTCAAACACTGGGGAAATCCTCCTTTTCATCGTCATGTCGCGGGACGGTTTCCCAGCCTTAGCAATAAAATCCGCGCCCCCGCGGGAGGCGTGCATTTCACTGCTAAAACGGGACCCTTCCCCCTTGCGCGGCGTTCGGGAAGGCGGGCATGCCGCGCCCGCCGCGTTCTCCCTAATGCCACAAAGGCAGGCGGAAACACGTCCCGCCTGCCTGAAATATGCTCTTTTTTACTTGCGGATGCCCAGACGCTCGATCAGGGAACGATAACGCTCGATGTCGACGCGCATCAGATAGTTCAGCAGGTTTCTTCTCTGGCCGACCATCTTCAGCAGGCCGCGGCGGCTGTGGTGATCCTTCTGATGGGTCTTGAGGTGATCCGTCAGATCGTTGATGCGCTTCGTCAGAACGGCAACCTGAACCTCCGGGGAACCGGTGTCGCCCTCATGGGTCGCATACTCCTTGATAATCGCTGTCTTTTCTTCCTTCAGCATGGAAAATTCCACCTTTCTGTTTTTGATTCTCCGGCGTCGCAGGCCAGGGCCGGTGAACGTCCCCGTCCGGGGCTTGCCCCCTGATCCGCGGAGCGGAAAAGCTGTGTGAAAAATCACTGGTATAGTATAGCACAAATCTCACAGCTTGTAAATGATTTTCTTCGCCGTTTCGCGGTCCCGCAGGATCTGCTCGTGCAGCTCGCTCAGGCCGGGAAACCGGCGTTCCTCGCGCACAAAGCCGTGCAGCTCGGTGCGCACGGTCTCGCCATACAGCTCGCGGCCGTGGTAGTCGGGCATCCAGGTTTCGCACAGCGGGCCGTCCGAGCCCACCGTCGGCTTGACCCCGACATTTGCCACGCCGTAATATTTCTCCCCGCCCACATCCACAAGGGCGGCGTATACGCCGAAGCGCGGCAGAATGAAGCCGGGCGGGATCGGCTGGTTCACCGTCGGGAAGCCAAGCGTGCGCCCGAGCTGCCTGCCGTGCTCCACCGGGAAATCGTAGGAGAAGGGCCGCCCAAGCAGGCGGTTTGCCTCCTCGATTTCGCCCTGCGCGATGAGCGATCGGATCCGCGTGCTGCTCACCGGCTTTCCGGCCAGCAGCACCGGCTCCTGCACCGTGACGGAGAAGCCCAGCTCATCCCCAAGCCGCACCAGATCCTGCACCGAGCCCGCGCCATTTTTTCCGAAATGGAAGTTAAAGCCGCAGCACACCCGTTTGGCGCGGCACACGCCCACCAGCACCTCGCGCACAAAGCGCTCCGCCTCCATCTCCCGGATGAGTGAGAACGGAATCGACCAGCACAGCTCCACGCCCAGCTCGCCGAGCAGCTCCAGCTTGCGATCCTGCGGCAGGAGCACCGGCGCGCCCTTGCCGCCCTCGCGCAGGATGTCCGTCTGGAAGGTGAATACCGCCGGGGCTTCGGGCCCGCCCATCGCGGCGGTGATAACGCGCCGGTGGCCCATGTGCAGGCCGTCGAACACGCCGAGGGCGACGGCGGTGTCCTCCCCGGATGGGTGCAGGTCCTGATACAGCTTCATGCTTGTGTCTCCTTTCTTCCCGGATCCGCCGGGGCGGGGCCGCAGAACAGGCGCAGCACGCGCAGCTCCCCTCCGGCTGTCTCCGCCAGCCCGAGGAAGCGCATGTCCGGCCCGAGTACGCGCAGGCGTTCCCCGTCCGGGAGTGCCTTTCCCCGCAGGGACGTGCGGGCGGCATCAAGCGCGCCGCCGTTTGCAAAGCGCGCCGCCTGCGCCGCGCTCACCGTCACCGCCGGGTATACGGAGAACAATCCCTCCACGGGACGCACAAGGGCGGACAGGTCGTCTGTTTCCGCCAGACGGCGGGCTTCGTCGAGCGGTACGGCGTCCGCGAGCGAAAAGCCGCACGCGCGTGTGCGGCGCAAAGCCGTCATCGTGCCGAGCGTCCCGGCCGCCGCCGCCAGATCCTCAATCAGGGCGCGGATATACGTCCCCTTGGAGCAGGAGACCAGCAGCTCCCCCGCCTGCCGTTCCTCGTCAAACGACAGCAGCTCCAGCCGCGCGATCGTGATGGGCCGCGCTTCGCGCTCGACCTCGATTCCCTTGCGGGCCAGCTCGTAGAGCCGCTTGCCGTCCTTCTTGATCGCCGAGTACATGGGCGGGATCTGCAAAATGTCCCCGCGAAAGCGCGGCAGCACGGCGGCCAGAGCCTCGCGCGAAATGCGCGCGTCCGTTTGCCCGATCGCCTGGCCGGTGCGGTCGCCCGTGTCGGTGCGCGTGCCGAGCGCAAAGGCCGCCCGATACTCCTTCTCCGTGTCCGGCAGCAGCGCTTCCGCCCGCGTCGCGCGGCCCAGCAGCAGCGGCAGCACGCCGGTGGCCATCGGGTCAAGCGTGCCGGTGTGGCCGATCTTTTTCTGCCCGAACAGCCGCCGTGCCACAGCCACCGCGTCAAAGGAGGTGAAGCCCTCCGGCTTATCCAGAATGAAAACTCCCGTCATGTGCACTCCTTCGTTTCTTCCTGCGCGGCCTGCGCAAACGGGGGCGGCGGGCTGTCCCGCCGCCCCCGTACGTGGCCTGCGTGTGGCGTTATGATTCGGTGTCGTCCTTTTCCAGATCGTGCAGGATCCGGCTGATGTTCGCGCTGTATTCGATGGAATCCGTCGCCTTGAAGATCAGCTCCGGCACATGGCGCAGCTGGAGCCTGCGGCCCAGCTCACGCCGCAGGAAGCCGGAGGCCGAGCGCAGGCCCTGCACGGCCGTTTTCGCCCGATCCAGCCCCTCCATGGCGCTGACGTATACGGTGCAGTAAGACAGGTCGTTCGTGACCTCCACGCGCACAATGCTCAGAAGCATGTTCTGCGTGCGCGGATCCTTGAGCTCGCGCAGAAGCGCGGAGAGCTCGCGGCGGATGTCCTCCGTCGTTCTTCCCAGCTTGTGGCCCGGCATAGCGGGACCCCCTTTCCCGGGGCGTCAGGACTCGCGGTATTCCTCCATGACGAAGGCCTCGAGAATGTCGCCCTCCTTGATATCGTTGAAGCGTTCCAGGCCGATGCCGCAGTCGTAACCGTCCGCGACCTCCTTGACGTCGTCCTTGAAGCGGCGCAGGGACGCGATTTTGTCCTCCGTGATAACAATGCCGTCGCGCACGACGCGGATCTGCGCGGCGCGGGTGATCTTGCCCGAGATGACGTGCGAGCCGGCGATCGTGCCGACGCTGCTGATCTTGTAGACCTCGCGGACCTCGGCGCGGCCCAGGGCGACCTCGCGGAACTTCGGCGCGAGCATGCCCTTCATCGCGGACTCAATCTCTTCGATGCAGTCGTAGATGATGCGGTACAGGCGCATGTCGACGCTGTCGCGCTTGGCGTTGGCCTCGGCCACCGGATCGGGGCGCACGTTGAAGCCGACGATGATGGCGTTGGAAGCGTTGGCGAGCATGACGTCGGACTCGTTGATCGCGCCCACGCCGCCATGGATGACCACCACGCGGACCTCCTTGTTCGAGAGCTTCTCGAGCGACTGGCGCACTGCCTCGACGGAGCCCTGCACGTCGGCCTTGACGATGATCTTGAGCTCCTTCATCTCGCCCTGCTGCATCTGATCGAAGAGGTTGTCGAGCGTGACCTTCGTGCGGGAGTTGAACATTTCCTCCTTCTGCTCGTTGCGGCGCTGCTCGACCAGCTCACGCGCCAGGCGCTCGTCGGAAACGGCGTTGAAGATATCGCCGCCCACCGGCACATCGTCCAGGCCCGTGACCTCCACCGGCACGCTCGGGCCTGCCTCGTGGATGCGGCGGCCGTGCTCGTCGGTCATGGCGCGCACGCGGCCCACCGTCATGCCTGCCACGACAATGTCGCCGGTGTGCAGGGTGCCGTTCTGCACCAGCACGGTGGCCACCGGGCCGCGGCCCTTGTCCAGACGAGCCTCGATGACCGTGCCCTTCGCGGCGCGGTCCGGGTTCGCCTTGAGCTCCTTCATGTCCGCCACCAGCGTGACCATCTCAAGCAGATCGTCGATGCCGTCGCCCGTGAGCGCGGAGACGGGGATGCACGGCGTGTCGCCGCCCCACTCCTCCGGCACCAGCTCATGCTCGGTCAGCTGCTGGAGCACGTGATCCGGGTTTGCGCCCGGCTTATCCATCTTGTTGATCGCGACGATGATGCTCACATTCGCGGCCTTCGCGTGGTTGATGGCTTCGATCGTCTGCGGCATGATGCCGTCGTCCGCCGCCACCACGAGGATCGCGATGTCCGTCACCTGCGCGCCGCGGGCACGCATCGTGGTGAACGCGGCGTGGCCGGGCGTGTCGAGGAAGGTGATCGTGCGATCGCCCAGCTGCACGCGGTACGCGCCGATGTGCTGGGTGATGCCGCCCGCCTCGGTGGCCGTAACGTGCGCGTTGCGGATCTTGTCGAGCAGGGAGGTCTTGCCGTGGTCGACGTGGCCCATCACGACCACGACCGGGGCGCGCGGCACGAGGTTCTCGTCGTCATCCTCGCTGTCGTCGATGATGCGCTCCTCGATGGTGACGACGACCTCCTTCTCCACCTTCGCGTGGAATTCCATCGCGACAAGGGAGGCGGTGTCAAAGTCGATGACATCGTTGATCGACGCGAACACGCCCAGGCCCATCAGCTTCTTGATGACCTCCGCCGCCGTCGCCTTCAGGCGCAGGGCCAGCTCGCCCACGGTGATCTCGTCCGGCACCTGGATCGTCATGTGCTTCTGCTTTCTCTCCAGCGCGATGCGGCGCATCCGCTCGGCCTCCGTCTCCTTGCGGGAGTTGCGGGGCTTGCCGCGGTACTGGCTGCTGCGCTGTGTGAGCTTCTGCTTCTGCACGGTGTTCTCCACCTTCATCTTCTCGGAAGCGAGGCGGTCATACTTTTCATTGTATTTTTCCAGCTCCACATGGGACGCGCGCGTGTCAACGATGCGGCCCTCGGGACGGCGCACCACGTTGTCCTGCTGTGCGTTCTGGACGGGCTGCTGGGCGGCAGGGCGTGCCTGCTGCTGTGCCGCCGGGCGCTGCTGGGGCGCGGGCTGCGCGTTCGCACGGTTCTGGTTATTCCCATTGTTCTGCGGGGCACGGCGATCGTTCTGCCGCTGCCCGTTCTGGGCGTTCTGGCCGTTCGGGCGGTTCGGATTGTTCTGCCCGTTCTGCCGCCGGTCACTGCCGTTGTTCTGCGGGGCGCGGCGATCATTCTGGCGCTGTCCGTTCTGTGCGTTCTGCGGCGCGCGGTCGTTTCTGCCGCCGTTCTGCCGGGCAGGCTGCTGGGCGGGCTGCTGCGCCGCTGGGGCCTCCTTCGCGGGCGCTTCCTTCGCGGCGGGCTTGCGGGCCGGCTCTTCCTGCTTCGGCGCGGGAGCAGCCTTTGGCTCCTCCTCCGCTGTCACGGTCACCTCCGGCTCACGGCCGGACGCGAAGTAATCGTCCAGGCTTGCGGAGGAGTGGCTCTGGGTGAAGCTCTCAAACACGACGTCGAGCTCCTCCTCGGTGAGCGCCGTCATGTGCTTCTTTGTCTCCCCGCAGTATTTCTGCAGCGTGTCAAGGACCTCCTTGTTCGGGACGTTCAGATCCTTGGCGACCTCGTGGACTCTGTATTTAATCATCAATAGAATCAACCTCCTCAGTCATTCCTGCCGGCGCTGCTTCTTCCAGCATCGCCCTGAGCTTTCCGGCGAAGCCGCTGTCGTTCACGGCGAGGATCCCGGTCCGTTTCCCCACCGAGAAAGCGATTTCGTCCATCGTGACGCCGGCGGGAAGCACCGGCGTGCTGGCTGCCTGCGCTGCGGCGCGCGCGCTGCGCTCCGAACGCTCGGACAGATCCGACGCGAGCAGCAGAAGCTTTGTCTTTCCCTTCTGCATGGCTTCCTGTGCGGCGTCGGCTCCCATGGAAAGCTTCTGGGCCCTTCTGGCGATGCCAAGGAAGGACAGAAGCCTCTCCTTCTCATTCATTCCGGCTCAATTCCTCCTCCATCCGGTCGTAAACCGTGTCGGGGATCCGGCAGGAAAACGCCCGTTCCAGCCTGCGCGCCTTGCGCGCTGCCTTCAGGCACTCCGCGCTCCTGCACACATAGGCGCCCCGTCCCGGCTTTTTGCCGGTCAGGTCAAGGGAAACCTCTCCCTCGGGGGATTTGACCACCCGCACCAGCTCTTTTTTCGGTTTCATCTCGCCGCAGCCGGTGCACATTCTCATCGGGATTTTCTTTTGGTGCATCACGCGGGTCACCTCGCTTCTTTTCTGGGGTTTATTCGGCCTCTTCGGAGGCGGGGGCGGTCTCAGGCGCCGCCTCCGCAGGCGCTTCGGCTTCGGGCTGTGCGCCCGTCTCCTGCGGCGCCGCTTCCTCCTGGGCCGGGGTTTTTTCCTCTTCCTTTATGGGGGCGGGCTCTTCGTCCTCCCCGTAAAAGCCGCTTTCGGGCTTGATGTCAATCTTCCAGCCGGTCAGCTTCGCGGCCAGGCGGGCGTTCTGGCCCTTGTTGCCGATGGCGAGGGAGAGCTGGCTGTCCGGCACGGTCACGCGGCAGGAGCGGGAACCGTCCTGCGCCACCGTGACGCTCACCACGTCCGCCGGGGAGAGCGCCGAGGCGATGAACTTCGCCGGATCGTCGCTGTACTCCACGATGTCAATTTTTTCGCCGCCGAGCTCCTCGACGATGCTCGACACACGGCTGCCGCGCGCTCCGATGCACGCGCCGATGGCGTCGACGTCCGGGTTGTGGCTGACAACGGCCAGCTTTGTGCGGGAACCGGCTTCGCGGGAGACGGCCTTGATCTCCACGGTGCCGTCATAGATCTCGGGTACTTCGGTTTCAAACAGCCGCTTGACGAGATCCGGGTGCGTGCGGGAGATAACGGCGCGCGGCCCGCGCTCGGTCTCGCGCACATCCACGACGTACACGCGGATATGTTTGCCCTCCTCGAGCACCTCGCCGCCCACCTGCTCGGAGCGCGGCAGCACAGCCTCGGCTTTGCCGATGCGCAGCGTCGCGGCCCCGGTGCGCGGGTCGATGCGCTCCACCAGCGCGCTGACCAGCTCCTGGTTCTTGCTCTGGAACTCCTGCATCATCTGGCCGCGCTCGCCGTCGCGGATGCCCTGGCGGATGATGTTGCGGGCCGTCTGCGCCGCGATGCGCCCGAATTCCTTGGTGTTCATCGTCACATACACGTCGTCGCCAACCTCGACGGTGGGATCGATCTTGCGTGCCTTCTCGAGCAGGACCTCCTTACCGGGCTCCCACACGTCGTCGACGGCGATCATCTTCAGCCGCACCTCAAACATGCCGGTCTCCGGGTTCAGGTCGATGACAGCGTCCTCGTTGTCATAGCTGTTCTTGCACGCTGTGAGAATGGCCTTCTTGATCTTCTCCAGCATGAAGTCCACGGGGATGCCGCGCTCCTTTTCGAGCAGCTCCAGCGCCTCAAAAATCTCATTTTTATTGTTTTCGGGCTTGTCGTTCTTTTTCTTCGCAGATCTCCCTGCCATCTTAACTGTTCCCTCCATCCACGTCCTCGTCGTCCAGCAGGCGCACCTTGGAAACGGCCGCCTTTTCCAGCGTGAGCGGTTCTCCGCCGTCCACGTCCAGCGTCATGACGTTGTTTTCATACCCTGTGAGCGTTCCGCGCACCTCGCGCCTGCCGTCCGGAAGCGGGCGGATCAGCCGCACCAGCACCGGCGCGCCCAGAAAGGCGGCAAAGTGCTCCGGCCTTGTCAGCTCGCGCCCCAGCCCGGGGGAGCAGACCTCCAGGCAGTATTCCCGGTCGATGGGATCCAGCGCGTCGAGCGGATCGTTGACGGCGCGGCTCATCGCCACACAGTCGTCGATGCCGATCCCGCCGGGCTTGTCAATATAGATGCGCAGAAACCAGTCCGCGCCCTCCTTGACGAAGCGGACGTCCCACAGAAGATAGCCAAGGCTCTCCGCGATTGGCCCGGCCAGCTGCCGGACAACGGCGGCGGTGTTCCCGCCTTTTTTCTTCTCAGCCAACACCCGTCACCTCTCCTTGAAAATTGGGATAATACAAACAAAAGAGCGGGTCGCCCCACTCTTTCATCATTCCACCATATCAAACATTGTTATTTTAACACAAGGCCCATGAAAAATCAAGCGGCTCCTCCGCAAAACGGCGAGCGCTTTTGCCCGCCGGAATTGTGGAAAATGAGGGAAACCGGGCGTTCAGCTTTCCATCTGGCGGCCCAGGAAGCTCGCTGCCACCTGCGCCAGCTTTGTCTCCGCGTCCCCCAGGGCCGCGCCGCCCTCCGGCTGTAAGACCACGACCGCACCCGTCACATCGCTCTCGGCGATAATGGGGTACACGATCGACGCGGGGCGGCTGACGCCCTCCACCGGGCACAGGCGGCTCGCGCCGTTGCTCACAAAGCTGTGGCGCGACTGCATATATTCCTCCAGCTCCAGCGAGACACGCCGCTCCAGATACTCACGCCGCGGCACCCCCGCCGCCGCCACCACATGGTCGCGGTCGCACACGAGCGTCGGCAGGTTCGCCGTCTTGCTCAGTACCTCGGCATACTGGGACGCGAAGGACGAAAGCTCCCCCATCGGGGAGTATTTGCGGAACACCACTCCGCCCTGCGCGTCCGTGAAAATTTCCAGCGGGTCACCCTCCCGGATCCGCAGCGTGCGCCGGATCTCCTTCGGGATCACCACGCGCCCCAGATCGTCGATTCTTCTCACAATTCCCGTGGCTTTCATACCATTCCTCCATAGATACAGCCGGAAGGATTCCGGCGAAATTTCTCATGGGTAGTATTGCCGGGGCATGAAGAATTATCCGTTTTCAGAGGGCTGATTTGACGGGGAGATTTCTGCGGGTGCGGCGGCTTTGCCGGAAGAATCCATGTTTGCCGTTTGCGCGGGAGCTGGAGCCGGAGCGCAAGGTTCCTGGCCGTCCGCGGCCACTTTTCCGCCGATCATGCCGGAAAGCAGAGCTTTCACATCAATGCCCATGCCCTGGGAAATTCCCTCGGTGATCTGCGTGGTTCCGTTGATGATGTCCTGTAAAAGCTTGGCGCTGTTGCCATCACCGTACATGGTGATCTTATCCACTTTTGAAAGAGGCTCGGCCACGTTCCGGGCAATCGCGGGCAGGGCGTTCATGACCATCTCAATGACAGCCGCCTGGCCGTATTTTTTCATAGCCTCCGCTTTCCTGTCGATGCCCTCCGCCTCTGCCAGCGCCTTCGCCTGGATGGACGCGGCCTCCGCTTTACCCACGGCGGAGATACCGGCGGCTTCCTGCTCCTTGGCGAAGCGGGCGGCTTCCGCCTGCTTTTTCACGGCCTCCGCCTCTTGCTCCTGCTCGTACCGCCTGGCTTCCGCGTCCTTCTGGCGCTGGAACAGAGCGGCCTGCGCCTCCTGCTCCTTGCGGTAACGGTCGGCGTCCGCTTTGGCGCGGATCTCCGCGTCCAGCGCCTGCTTGGCCACCTCTACCTCCTGCTTTTTCAGCTCGGCTTCGCGGGCGGTTTTGGCGATCTCCGCGTCCACTGTGGCGGTACCGATGATCTTCTGCTGGGCCTGGTTCTGGATCTCGTAGGCGGCTTCCGCTTCGGCCTTTTTGGTGTCTGCCGAGATCTTCAACTCCGCCCGCTTGATCTCCAGTTCATTCTGCTTCTGGGCGATTTGGGTCTGGGATTCCACCTTGGCGTCGTTGGCCGCCTTGTCCGCGTCGGCCTGGGCAATGGCCACGTCCCGGTCCGCCTGGGCTTTGGCGATGGCGGCATTCTTCTTGATGAGGGAGGTGTTTTCCGCGCCCAGATCCTGGATCAGGCCGTTTTCATCCTGCACATTCTGAATGTTGCAGGAGAGGATCTCAATGCCCAGCTTTTCCATGTCCCGGGAGGCCTTCTGCATCACCTGGTCGGAGAAGGAGTCCCGGTCGGTGTTGATCTTTTCCAGCGTCAGCGTGCCGATGATCTCCCGCATGTTGCCCTGGAGGGAATCCTTCAGATCCTGGGCGATGTCAACGCCTTTCTTGTTCAGAAAGTTCTTGGCTGCCAGCCGGATGCCTTTTTCCTCCGGAGAGATGCGCACCTTGGCCACGGCATCCACGGAGACATTGATGAAGTCGTTGGTCGGAACGGACTGCTCCGTCTTGATGTCCACCGTCATCTGGCCCAGATACAGTTTGTCCAGGCGCTCCAGAAAGGGAATGCGGATGCCCGCCTGCCCGATGAGGATGCGGCTGTTTTTCCGCAGGCCGGAGATGATGTACGCCTGATCCGGCGGGGCTTTGACATACCCCATGAGCAGTATGATGAGGATCACAATAACCGGGATAAGGATCGGTAGGGAATTCCACAGAAAATTCATGCATGACACCTGCTCTTTCTTCTGTATGTTAGGGCTTGCTGGAAGCATGATCCCCGCTGTTTTTTTCTCCGGGAGCGGCTGCCTCCTGCCGCTGTTTGTCCAAAATCCGCTGCGTCGCTTCCACGGACTTCCGGAGCGCTTCCTGGTTGCTTTTTTCCAGTTCCCGCAGGTGGCCTGCCAGGTCCTCCTGCATGGAGATCAGTGCCCTGGTGGTCATCTGGAACCGGCCGGCGTCCTCCCCGTGGGAAAGCTGCCAGTCAAACCACGCCCGGTACCGCTTGCGCTCTTTGGGAAGCAAATAGACCAGAAGGCCGTCCTGCTCTTTGCCGCGGGGATAGTAGACAGGACCGTCCACCTGCATTTCCCATTTCTCCGGGGCGGCGCGGTACAGAGCCATGATCTGATCAAAAGTCAGAAGCAGAATCTCTCCATTTTGGGAACGCTCCCGCAGATACGCGGACTCCTTTCGCAGGATGTGGAGGGAAAGAAGAACCAGGATCAGGGCCAGCGCCGCACAACCGGCGAGAATGCCTATCGTGATCGGGGTATCCATAACAACCTCCTCTCCTTCGGAACTACCCTTAGTATAGCGAAAACAAAACTCAATTACAACACTTCCCGTGCGGCTTTTTGTTTATTTTATACACTTTCCCCGCGCTGTCCTGCCGGAAAATTCTGGGGTTTTCTCCCGAGCGGCCCCGGATCTTTTGTTTTCTTGCACGACGCATAAAATGTTCGATTTTTGTTCGAAAACAGCTTGCAAAATAAGAACATATGTGCTAAACTAAGCACATGGTCGAACAAAATATCGAATATAACAGAACATACGGTTGGAGGGAATGGGCGATGATGGAAATTGGAATGGTGACGGCAATTGCGGCGGCAGCAATGTTTTTCTGGTACCGTCCGCGCTGGGGCGAGGGAGCAAAGCTGTGCGCGCTGTGTTTTGTGATGGGATTGGCAGGCATGTTCATGGGCGGGTGCGGGCCTCTGCTCGCGGTGCTGGAGGGGCTGCTGGCGATGGTGGCGGGCGTGTGCTGCCTGTTTTCCCTGCACCGGGAAAAGCTGGCCCGCCTGCGGGCACAAAAGCGCCGCGCACACCAAAAAGCGCAGCCCGCCCCGGCGCAGGCGGACAGGGCCGCAGCGTCGGATCGCGCCCCGCTGCTGACGGTGCTGTACGGCGGGGAGCCCCGGGGACGCGGCTGCGCTTGACAAGCTCTCCCGCCCGGCGGTATACTGGTACAAAACCGGCGCTGAGCCGGATAACGGGGGATTTTATCGGATGACAGGCTACATTTATGTTTTCCTGTGGTTTGCGGTGGGGCTGCTGCTTCTGTTCCGCTTCGGCAAGGAGAATAAGGTCTTTTACCCGCTCGGCGGCTTTTTCCTTCTGCTGGGCGTGTGGTGGCTGGTGGATACACTCCAGGGCGGCACGATGTTCCAGGGCGTGTGGGGCTGGGTGCTGCGTGTGGTGACAGCCGGCGCGCTGGTGCTGGCGTGCACCGTCTATTATAAGGAAACGAAGCGCTCCCGCGAGGAGGACGAAGCCCGGAAGTGGGAGCAGGCCGAGGCCCGGAAGGCCGCCATGCTGCCGCGCGACGGCGAACCTCTGAGCGAAAAAGCCGGAGACGAAACGGACGCGCCCGGCGAGAACGGCCTGCAGGAAAACCCGGACGGCCCCGGGGCGGACGCACCCGGAGGGGAATCCTCCGGCGGGGACGCGGACGGCGAATAGGAAACGGACAGAGCGCTCCTCTGCGCCGCACGGAAACGCGCGGCATGGAGGGGCGCTCTTCTCTTGTGGAGACGGTCGAAGTGTGGTAGAATACGAAGATAAACTCCGGACGGGGAGGAAGGAAACAAGATGGCGGCAAAAAGGGGAAAGAGGGATCGCGAGGCGGTTCCGGTGGTGAAATGGGTGGGAGGAAAGCGTCAGCTTCTGGCGGCGCTCGATCCCCTGCTGCCCAAGCGGATCCGCACATACTGCGAGCCGTTTGTCGGGGGCGGGGCGATGCTCTTCCATTTGCAGCCGGACAGCGCCTTTGTCAACGACGTGAACCCGGAGCTGATCAATCTCTATGAGGTCATCCGGGACGACGTGGACGGCCTGCTGCACGAGCTGTCCGCTTTCTCCAATGACGCGGAATGTTTCTACGCCGTGCGCGACTGGGACCGTGATCCGCAGTCTTACGCGCAGATTGACCGTGTGCGGCGCGCGGCGCGGATTGTTTACCTGAACAAGACGTGCTACAACGGCCTGTTCCGCGTCAACAGCGCGGGGGAGTTCAACACGCCGTTCGGACGGTACAAAAATCCCGGCATCGTGAACGAGACCGCGCTGCGGGCGGTGCACCGCTATTTTTCTTCGGCGGACATTCAGTTTTCGTGCGAGGACTATGCGAAGGTGCTCGACCGCCTGCCGCCGCAGACGTTTGTGTATCTGGATCCGCCGTATGACCCTGTGTCGGACACGGCGAACTTCACCGGATACGCCAAGGCAGGCTTCGGGCGCGAGGAGCAGATCCGGCTGCGCGAGTGCTGCGATACGCTGACGAAGAGGGGGATCCGCTTCATGCTCTCGAATTCCGCGACGGCCTTCATCCGCGAGCAGTACGCGGCGTACCACATCACCGCCGTGAGCGCGCGCCGTGCCGTCAACTCCGATCCGAGCAAGCGCGGAAGCGTGGAAGAGGTGGTGATCCGCAATTATGAGTAAAGGGAGAAACGACGAGGCCTGGGAGGCCATTTTCGAGCGCTGGGACGTGCCGGGCACGGTGGAGCGCGAGGGCGGCTTTGTGATCTCCGCCGATCAGATCCGCGAGTACCGCGAGCCGCGCCTGATGGCGAAGTTCGATCACAGGGTGAACCTGCCGGACGTGTTTTTGCAGCATTCGCTGGCGATTCTGCCCGTGACGCGCGGGGATTATCTGATCGGCCCGTTTGAGGCATACTGCCGGTTTGAGGAGAGCGCGGCGGCGGTGCGGCGCTTTTCGCTGCCCGCGTCGCTCGAGAGCCTGGACGGCGGGCGGATCCCGAGTGAGTCCATCGCGGTCAACTGCGCGGCGGCTTCGGGGATTCTGGCGGATTTCCTCGGCGAGGAAACGCTGGTGCCGACCGTCTCCGGGCGCATGAATTCCGACCGCTTTTCCTTTTCCATCCAAAGCGCGGACGGCCGGGAGCTCCCCGTGCAGGTCGACCATGCGCAGATTGAGATCGACGCGGCGTTTGAGGGCGCGAACAGCCTTGCGCTGATCGAGGCCAAGCGCGATCTCTCCGAGGATTTTCTGGTGCGTCAGCTGTATTATCCCTTCCGCGTATGGAGCGCCCGGGTGCACAAGCGCGTGCGCCCCGTGTTCCTGATCCATTCGAACGGCCTGTTCCGGCTGTATGAATATGAATTCACCGATCCGTCGTGCTATAATTCCCTGCGGCTGGTGCAGCAGAAAACCTACAGCTTGGAGGACACGGACTTCACCCGCCGCGACCTGCTTGACGTGCTGCGTGAGACGCCGCGAAGCGAGGAGCCGGACGTGGCTTTCCCGCAGGCGAACAGCCTGGAGCGTGTGTTTAACCTGTGCGAGCTGCTGCAGGCCCAGCCGATGACGCCGCAGGAGGTGACAGCGGCGTATGATTTCACGCTGCGGCAGGCCGGGTATTATACGGCGGCAGCGCGCTTTCTGGGGCTGGTGAAGAAGGACGGCCCCTGCTTCCGTCTGACGCAGGAGGGCCGCCGGATTCTGGAGCTCAGCTACCGCAAACGGCAGGCGGCGCTGTGCTCGCGCATGGCGAGAAGCCTTGCCTTCCGCGAGCTGCTGAACCTTGGCGCGCACAAGCCCGAGCCTGTGACCGCCGAGGAAGCGCGGGAGCTGCTGCGGCGTGCGCGTCCGCCGGAGGTGTGGAGCGAGGAAACGCTGACGCGCCGCGCTTCCACCGCCGTGAGCTGGGTCAACTGGCTTCTGCGCCCGCAGGGTGAGGAGGAGCAGCAGCTGACGTTTTTCTGAACGAGGGATATAGAACAAGACCCCCTTGCGGTGTGAATCGCAAGGGGGTCAAATTGTGTCTGGATTTATTCCGCTGCGGAGCTGCTGGCGGGTGGGGTGAAGGTGTAGAATTCGGAAGCGTGGTAGGTGGCGATGGCGGCATCGTTGAAGGTGACGCCCTCATAGGACTCGATTCCGGCCTTCACCATGTCGAGGTATTCCTCCGATTTCATGCTGGAAAGCAGGGTCTGGCGGTTGCCCTCCTGGCCGATGTAATCGTCCGCGGAATCTGCCACATTGTTCTTGCGCACAACCACGATTCCCTTGCTCAGGCCCGTGACCTCAAAGCAGCGGACCTCGCCGTTCTGCATTTCATCGAGGTTTGTCTTAATCTCGGAGGGGAAGGAGGAGTTGATATACTCCCCGTCCACCAGCTGGTTGGACAGCTGCTCATCCTCAGAGGAAATGACGGTCTTGAAATCCTCTGCCGCTTCCTCCATCGTCATTTCGCCCGCGTTGATTTTCTCCGCGTAGCCTTCAAACAGCTCGCGGCGGGCGGCGGTTTCCTCCTCCGTCATCGTGGTGTCTTCCTCGTCGCCGGTCAGCTCGCCGGAGGTCTTATAGGCCAGAGAGGAGAAGATATAGTCGAAATCATAGTAGGTTTCCTCGAAATACGCGCGCAGCTCGTCGTCGCTGACAGCCTTTTCGCCGCCCTCGCCATAGATGGTGTTGAACAGCTTGGTGTACATCATATTTGCCTCGCCGTAGGCGATCTCAAAGGATTCCTGGGAGACGTACTTCTTGACGGAAGCCGGGATATAGCCCCATGCGGCCGCGGCGTTGCTCTTGCCCTGGGCCTTCTCCTCGTCCGTCAGCGATGCGCCGAGCGCGTCAAGCTGATCGCGCAGGTAGAAGTATTCCTTCGTGTAGCGCATGGCCTCGTCACGGATCCAATCCTCGGCGGGCTGGCCGTCGATCTGCTGCTCCAGCAGGGAGACAGAGCTGTCCACGCCCTCCTGCTGCTGTGCCGCGGCGATCGCGGAATAGAAGTTGTAAACGTAAACGCCGACGGGGAGACGCTCCCCATCCTTTTCCACGCTCCAGCTCTGGTCGGCAGTGGAGCAGGAGGCCGCTCCGAAGGCGGTCAGAACGGCGAGCAGCAGGGCTGCAAGCTTTTTCTTCATTTTCATTTTCATGACTCAACTCCGAAATCAAATTGAAATTCTGCCGGAAAATCCGGCATTGGCTCTCTATTATACCCTTTTTTCTTCCTGTTGTCCAGAAGAGGGCGCGGCGGAATCCGAGGGGAAGCCGGCTTTTTCCTCTATGCGGTAGCGCGGGCGGGCCTTGACCTCGCTGTAAATTTTCCCCACATAGCCGCCCACAACGCCCACGCACAGAAGCTGGATGCCGCCGAGCAGCCAGATCGAGCAGATGATCGCCGTCCATCCCGCCACAGTCTGGCCCATAAAATGGGAGATCAGCGCGTACAGCAGCCCGAGGATGCTTGCCATCGAGACGAAGATCCCAAGGCGCGAAATCAGCCGCAGCGGGCGCACGCTGAAGGAGGTAATCCCATCGAGCGCAAAGGAGATCATTTTTTTGAGCGGGTATTTCGATTCCCCGGCAAAGCGCTCGTGCCGGTCGTAATAGACATAATCGCTGCGGTAGCCGATCAGCGGCACGATGCCGCGCAGGAACAGGTTGACCTCGCGGTACTCAGAGAGCGCGTCGAGCGCGCGGCGGCTCATCAGGCGGTAATCCGCGTGGTTGTAAACCACATCGACGCCGAGCATGTGCATGAATTTATAAAAGCCCTGCGCCGTGACGCGCTTGAAGGCGGTGTCCGTGTCGCGGCGGTTGCGTACGCCGTACACCACATCGCAGCCCTCCCGGAATTTCTCCAGAAACTGCGGCAGCACGGACACATCATCCTGCAAATCCGCGTCCAGGCTGATCGCGCAGTCCGCGTGCAGGCGCGCTTCCATCAGGCCCGCCAGCAGGGCGTTCTGGTGGCCGCGGTTGTGGGCCAGCTTCAGGCCGCGCACAAACGGGTTTTCCCGGGAAAGCGACTCAATCAGCGCCCAGGTGGCGTCGCGGCTGCCGTCGTCGACAAAGAGCATCCGGCTTTCCGGGGCGGCCAGCCCCTGCGCCTGCATAGAGGAAAGCTGTTCGGTCAGGCGGCGCGCCGTTTCGGGCAGCACCTCCTCCTCGTTGTAGCAAGGGATCACCAGATAAACAATCGAAGGCAAAACCGTTTCCTCCTTTTTATGGACGATCTTCTGTGTCTCCGGCAGGAAATTCCTGCGTTTCCGGTTCCGATGGACTTTCCGCTTCAGGAACGGGAACGGCCGGATCCTGCGGATACGCGGGCTCCTGCATGCCGGAAACGCTCCGGGGAGCCGGATCGCCCTGCTGTGCGGACGCGGAAAGCGGGCGGCGGGCAGCCGTGCGCGCCGTGCGGTCAAAGCGGCGGGAGAGCAGCAGGTACAGCACGAGGATCAGCACACCCGCGGCGGAGACAGCCGCGCCGAGCTTCAGACCGGGCGTCTCATAGGTAAAGCGGATTTCGCTTGTCCCGGCGGGCACCTTCACCGCCATGAAGCCGACGTTCACCTTCTCAATCACAGCCGGTTCCCCGTTGACGGTGGCGGTCCAGCCGCCCTCCCACGGGACGCTGAAAAAGACCAGCCGTTCACGGTCGCCGGTGAAGGTGGCGGAAAAACCGCTGTTGTCGCGCGAGAAGCTGCTGCACGACATGGAGCGGCGGTCGAGACAGTCCTGATAATACGCTTCCTCGGAATACAGGAAGGTGATATCGGAGCCGTCCCCCTCAGACGGGGAAACGATCACATCCTGCACGCCGGGAACGGAGCCGTCCTCCGTTTCCTCCGGCAGGGAAAGGGTGTCGACATGCGTGAGGAGATCGCCGTATTGTTCGGCCTGCTCGTCGGAGAGCACGAGAGCCTTGAGCAGCACCAGATGGCGGTTTCCCTCGCTCACCGCGTCGTATTCCTCGCGTGTGATGTAGTAATCGTAGGAAAAGCCCATCGGGATATAATATTGGTTCTCCCAGATGTCGAAGCCGTTCTGCGTGGTGTAGTATGTCCAGCCGGGCATCTGCGGATCGCTGCCCTCCGCGCCGCCGAAGCGGTCGCCCGTGGAAACCGGGTCAAAGAGCCAGCGGCAGGAGGTCAGGGCGCGCAGGCCGTACACGTCCGTTTCCGGCCGGGAAGCCACGTCGCGCTGCACGCCGATCGTCGGGTAAAACTCCATGATGGAGCCGGGAACGATGCTGTGGAACGCCTGAATGGTCGGAATCTGCCAGAACATGGCCTGGTTGTCCATGCCGTCGAACACGTCGACGCGGCAGTTCTTCGTGTCCGGCAGGGAAATGTCCTTCCCGCCGTTGAGACAGTACGGAATGATATGCTTGTGGGTGTCGTCGCTCTGCGTTTTGCCCAGCGCGATGAAGAAGATCGAATAGACGACCGTGATCAGCATCGTGCCGCGGATTGCATACCGCAGAAAGCGCCGCTTGCCCCGGCGGATCCATTTGAGGAGGATCGCCAGCAGCAGAAGGCTCAGAAGGGCGATCGCCACATAGCTCCAGAAGCGCGTGGGATAGTCCTCAAGCCCAAAGGTGATCGTCTCCACGCCCTCGGTGTCCGTCGTTTTCTCCCACATCAGGCCGATCGGCAGGGCGATGCCGAGCGTTATCCCGCAGGTGCGGCGCAGAGCCCGCAGCCAGTCGGTGTGCGGCGTGTCCACGGCCAGCACGGTGGCCAGGCTCATCATCAGCGTGAGCATGTAATACCAGCGCGCGTAATAGCTCGAGTTAAAGAGCTGGAAGGACGAATTCAGGATCGGCACGAACGCCATGAGGAACAGGATCGGCAGGAACGTTTTGAGCCAGTGGCGGCCGCGCCGGTGCAGGAAGCCGAGCACACCCGTCATGCTGAACAGCGGCAGCCACGCGCCGAGGGAGGCCCATTTCGCCTCGCTGTCCGGCGTGAAGTTTGGCCGCGCGGGGATGTCCGGCGGGAAGAAGAAGCATTCCAGAATGTGGATGTAGCGCTGGTTCCAGCCGTAGAGAAGGGCGCTCCAGCCGTTGGGAGGATTGTCCACGCGCGGGTTCTGCACCACGGCGAGGATCGTCGGCACCAGCAGCACGCACGACATGAGCACGCCCACAACGGCTTCGCAGAACAGCAGCAGGAAGTCGCGCAGATTGAGCTTGAAGGAGCGCGTGAACAGGCGCAGGAAGAAATAGATCAGCGTGAATGTCACCTGACCGACGAAGAAATAATAATTGACAAAGCAGCACAGGAACACGGTGAAGGCGAACACGCCGCGCCGCCGTGTGGCGATGTATTCATCGAGCGCCCAGAGCATGAGCGGGAAAAAGACGATCGCTTCGTGGAAATGATTGAAAAAGATGTTGTAAACGGAAAAGCCCGAAAACGCATACAAAAGCCCGCCGAGCACCGCCGCGTCCCCGCGCGTGACGTAGCGCCGGATGTAGTGCGCGCCCGTGGCGGACGCACAGGCGAACTTGAGAATGAGCAGCGGCCCCATCAGATACGGCACCGCCTGGCTCGGGAAGGGAATCGTCAGCCAGAAGAACGGGCTTCCCAGCAGATAAAAGGTATAGCTGCCGATGAAGTTCGCGCCGAGATCCGTCGTCCAGCTCCAGCCGAGATTGCCGCTGCGCACGGCGTCATGGCACATCTGGTAGAACGGAACCTGCTGCACGTTGAAATCCCCGTAAAAGAGGAAATAGCCGTTGTCAAACAGAATAAACGGGATAAAAAAAAGAAAAGCGGTGGCAAAGGCAATCCAGAACGCGCGCAGAAGATAGCTGGATCGCCAGCGGTACAGGAGCCGTCCCCTCAGCTCCGCAAGTTGGATCGCATCAGTCGGCATGGAAAAACCTCCGGGCGGCGTGAGCCGCAGGCAGAATTTCACAGAGCAATTTGAAAAAAGCGTGTAACCTTTGCTCCGTCCCGCGCGTGTTGCGGGTAAGGAAGAGACAGGGACGGCGCGCCGCCCCTCAAACGAATGTGATCATTATAGCACAGTCTCCCCCAAAGAAAAAGTTAAAAAACTGTGACGTCGCTTGCAAAATCAGCCCGCTTCCCTTATGATAGGAAAGAGTATGGGCGGTTTTCGGGGGATTTTCCCGAACGATCGCAAAGGAGGGAACGGCCCTGCGCCATTTTTTCGCCGTTTTGTCGCGCATGAAGCATATCCGCCGCTGGGGGCTTATGCGCTGCACCCGGGAGGAAAACCTCTGCGAGCACAGCTTTGAGACGGCGGTGCTCGCCCACGCGCTGGCCGTGCTGCGCAACGAGCGCTTCGGCGGGAGCGTTTCGCCGGAGCGGGCTGCCGCGCTCGCCCTGTTTCACGACGCCTCCGAGATCTTCACCGGGGATCTTCCCACGCCGGTCAAATACGACAACCCCGCCCTGCGCAGCGCCTACGCACAGGTGGAAAGCCACGCGAGAAGCCGCCTGCTCTCCATGCTGCCGGAGGATCTGCGCCCCACCTACCGCCCCCTTCTGGAGGAGGGCGGGCCGGAAGAAGCGGAGCTGCGCCGCATCGTCAAGGCCGCGGACAAGCTTTCCGCTCTGATCAAATGTATGGAGGAGCGCCGTGCCGGAAACGCGGAGTTTTCCCGGGCGGAGCAGACGCTGCGCCGCGCCGTGGAGGATATGCGCCTGCCGGAGGCGGACTGCTTCCTCACTGAATTTCTGCCTTCCTACGCCCTGACGCTCGACGAGCAGGAGGGCGATCCCACTGAAATCACCGAAGGAAAGGATACGGGTTCCCATGAAAGAGAGCTTTGAAGAGAAGAACGGCCGCAAGCTGCAAACAAAGCCGCGGCAGCCGAAGAGCGCCCTGATCCGAAATATTGCCATTCTGGTGCTGAGCGTCGCTTTCCTTGTCACCGGCGTGACTATGGTATATGCCGAGTCGCTGCTGGGAAGGATCAACACCGTCGTGGACGAAAGCACGGCGGGCGACAACCCCTTTGAGCAGACGAGCGCCGATCCCGGCACCATCGTGGAATCGAAGCCCGAGGATCACCCCGAGGCCGACGATGAGGGCCTGAAAAAGGTCGGCGGGCTGTGGCACGATGATATGATTGCCAATATCCTTGTTATGGGCGTGGACGATTACCAGCCGAACGACCCCGGCCGCACGGACAGCATGATGCTTGTCACCATCGACACGCGCCACCAGCAGCTGAAGGTGACCTCCTTCATGCGCGATATGTACGTCGCGATCCCGGGCTGCAGCTCCAACCGCATCAACACGGCCTATTCGATCGACGGCCCGTCGCTGCTCGTTTCCACCATTGAAGCAAACTTCGGCATTGATATCGACCGCTGGGTGGTGGTGGATTTCTCCGCCTTCAATGAGATCATCGATGCGATGGGCGGCGTGGAGATCACCCTGACGCAGGCCGAGGCCGATCTGGTCAACCGCTATTCCGGCGACCCGCGCTGGAACCTGAGCGAGGGCACGTTTGTGCTCAGCGGCGCGCAGGCCCGCTACTACAGCCGTATCCGCGCCATCGGCGACGACTTTGAGCGCACCGAGCGCCAGCGCAAGGTGTTCGCCGCCATCGTCGACAAATTCAAGGATTCGGACATCGCCACGATCAACAACGTGCTGTACAACACCCTGAACCTGATCCAGACGAACATGAGCCGCAACTACATCCTGAGTCTCGCGAGCCAGTCTCTGACGTACCTCAATTACGATCTGTATGAGATGCGCATCCCCGGAGACGGGCAGTATGAGGCGACGTATGTGACCATCAGCGGCACGCGCGCCGCCGTGCTTGTGCCGGATCGGGAGGCGTGCAGCGAAAGCCTGGTGGACTTTGTGTTCGGAGACGCGGCGGAATATGAGGCCGCGCAGAACGCGGAGTGAAAACTTGGCAAATCCGACCAGGAAGCGGACGGAATCCTCTGGCTTTTTTCTCCCCTTTGTGCTAGAATAAGGGCAGCTCCCTCCGGCGGGGTACGCTTTCCCGCCCATTGGGATATTTTGTCAGGATTGTGAGGGGTTCTGTATGAAACTGATTTTCGCGATTGTGAGCAACGATGACAGCAGCATGGTGGCGTCCGCGCTGACGAAGAACGGCTTTTACGCCACGAAGCTGGCCACCACCGGCGGCTTTCTCAAGGCGGGCAACACCACCTTTATCTGCGGCGTCGACGACGAAAAGGTCGACCGCGTGATCGACATCATTTCCAAGCAGAGCAGCCGCCGCACCCAGCTGGTGCCGAGCGCGACCACCATGGATGTGGGCATGTACACGTCCTTCCCCGTGGAGGTCACGGTGGGCGGCGCCACCATCTTTGTCCTGAACGTCGACCGTTTCGAGAAGGTCTGATTTTCTCAAGCGGCAGCGCCTCTGTCCGGCGGGGCGGCCTTCGGGCCGCCCCGCCGGGGATCGGGGGCCTTTTGCGCGGAAAGGGGTTGTTCCATGCAGTTCGGTTCGCTGGTGGAAAAGGAAGAGCTGAAAAGCCGCCTGTCGATCGCCTTTGGAGGGGATCGATTCCCGAACGCCGCCGTCCTGGAGGGCGGCACGGCAGACGGGCGGCGGGAGCTCGCGCTGTTTCTGGCGCGGGCCGCTTTGTGCTCCGGCGAAGGGGAGCGTCCCTGCGGCGTGTGTTCCAACTGTGTGAAAGCGCTGGCCGGGTCGCACCCGGATCTGCGCGTGGAGGGCGGAAGCGGAGCCGCGCGCTCGTTCCATGTGGACGTGGTGCGCAGCGTGCGCGACGACGCCTTCATCCGGCCAAACGAGGCTGCGCGCAAGGTCTTTGTGCTGCTGGAAGCGCAGGCTATGTCGGAGCAGGCGCAGAACGCCCTGCTCAAGGTGCTCGAGGAGCCGCCGCCGTCCGTGCTGTTTCTGCTCACTGTCCCCTCCGCTTCCATGCTTCTGCCCACGGTGCGCTCCCGCTCCCAGCTGTTCCGGCTCGACGGCGCGGAGCCCTGCACGGCGGATCCCGAGCTGCTTTCCCGCATCGCGGCCGCTCTGTGCGCTCCCGGCGAGGCGGAGCTTTTGTTCCTGACGGCCCCGCTCATCCGGGATAAGGAGTCCCTCTCTGCGGTGCTTGAAGGGCTTACCCTTTTGTTCCGCGATGCCTGCGCCCTGCGCGCGGGGGCTTCGGCGGGCTGCCTTTCCGGCCTGCCGGATGACGCGGCGGCTTTGTCCCGCGCCCTCACAAGGGACAGCCTGTTCCGCCTGCTCACCCTCACAAGGGAGGCCGCGGCGGCCCAGAAGCGCAACGCGAACGCCGCCCTGCTTGTCACAACGCTGTGCGCGCGTTTGCGCGCCGCCGCCGGGCGGTGATTCCCCGGGGCAAGGCCCCGTTCTTTTTTGGAGGTAATCTATGGCCGAAATCATTGGCGTCCGTTTTCGTAATGTTGGAAAAATATATTATTTCGATCCCGACGGCGCGAGCCTGCGCCAGGGCGACCGCGTGATTGTCGAAACGTCGCGCGGCGTGGAGTGCGGCGAGGTCATGATGATCAACCGCGAGATCGATGAGGAGAGCGTGCCGCAGCCGCTCAAGAAGCTGATCCGCCTTGCCACAAAGGAGGATCTGGCCCGCATCGCGGAGAATGCCGCGAAGGAAAAGACGGCGTATCAGATCTGCGCGCGCAAAATTGAAGCTCACAAGCTGGATATGAAGCTGGTGAGCGTCGAATATACCTTTGACAATTCCAAGATCCTGTTCTATTTCACGGCGGACGGGCGCATCGATTTCCGCGAGCTCGTGAAGGATCTCGCGTCCGTGTTCCGCACCCGCATTGAGCTGCGCCAGATCGGTGTGCGTGATGAAGCCAAGATGCTGGGCGGCATCGGTATCTGCGGACGGCCCTTCTGCTGCGCCTCCTTCCTCAGCGGGTTCCAGCCCGTCTCGATCAAGATGGCGAAGGAGCAGGGGCTTTCCCTCAACCCCGTGAAGATTTCCGGCGCGTGCGGGCGGCTGATGTGCTGCCTCAAATACGAGCAGGAGGCCTATACCGATCTGCTCCGCAGCACCCCGCCGATCGGCTCGCTTGTCTCCACCCCGGAGGGGCGCGGCGTCGTCACCGAGGTCAATCTCCTCACCGGGATGCTGCACGTCCGTCTCGACGGCGCGGCAGAGGGCGTGCTCAAGACGTTCCATGTCAAGCAGCTGCGCGTCCTGCGGCCCGGAAAGGGCAAGCGCCTTTCCCAGGAGGAGCTGGAAAAACTCAAGAATCTGGAGAAGGGCTGATTTTCCAAGATTGTTGCGGGAGTGTAAAATCTTACGCCGCTCTTGCATTTTGGAATTTTTATGGTATGATAGGAATATCAAATTATGGAGGTGTATTCCCAATGGCATATGTTATTTCTGACGAGTGCATCGCTTGCGGCGCTTGCGCTGCTGAGTGCCCCGTGAACGCGATTTCCGAGGGCGACGGCAAGTATGTGATCGACGCTTCTCTGTGCACCGAGTGCGGCTCCTGCGCCAACACCTGCCCCGTGGGCGCGCCGAAGGCGGAATAATTTTACACTCAGGCAAAAAAGGGTTCAGGATTGCCGCGCGGCGTTCCTGGGCCTTTCTTTTTGCCCGCGAAAGGGGGATTGGCGCGTGGAGGAGCTTTCCTGGGAGCCGCTGTCGCCGCAGGCGGCCGTGCGCGTCTCACGCGTCCACCGGTTCAATACGGATACCATTTTGCTGGCGGATTTTTCCATGCCGAAAAAAGGGGAGCGGTGCGCGGAGCTGGGCGCGGGCTGTGGGGTGATCTCCCTGCTGTGGGCGCTGCGGAGCGAGCCCGCGCGCGTCTTTGCCGTGGAGCTTCAGGAGGACGCCGCCGCACTGTGCCGCGAGAGCGTGGAGCATAACGGCCTTTCCGGCGTCATGGAGGTGATCCGGGCCGACCTGCGGGACAGCGCCCTGCTGCGCGGCTTTTTTGAGCCGGGCTCGCTTGACCGTATGGCCTGCAATCCGCCGTACCAGACCGCCGGGACGGGCGTGGAGAGCCGGGAAGCGGGGGAGCGCATCGCGCGGCACGAGGTGGCCTGCACTTTCGCGGACATTGCCGCCAGCGCGCGCTTTTTCCTGCGCTGGGGCGGAAAATTCTGCTGCTGCCAGCGCCCGGAGCGATTGCCCGCCGTCATGGCGGAGCTGTCCCGCGCCGGGCTGGAGCCGAAGCGTCTGCGACTGGTGCAGCAGCGCCCGCAGAAGGCTCCCTTCCTCTTTCTGCTCGAAGCCGTGCGCGGCGCGAAGCCGGGATTGCGCGTTGAACCGGTCCTGTTTGTCGAGGGAGACGCAGGCGGCTGGTCACAGGAGATTTTGGGAATATACGGAACGTATAAAGAGGGAAGAATATAAAGAAAAATACAGACAGAAAGGATGCTGCGCATGAGCGGGACATTGACGATAGTGGGGACACCGATCGGGAATCTGGGGGATTTCTCGCCGCGCGCGGTGCAGGCGCTGGAGGAGACGGATTTTATCGCGGCGGAGGACACACGGGTGACGCTCCGCCTGCTTAACCATTTCGAGATCAAAAAGCCGCTGGTCAGCTACTATGAACACAATAAACGCGAGCGCGGGGAGCAGATCTGCGCTCGCATTGAGGCGGGGGAAAACTGCGTGCTGGTGTCGGACGCGGGGATGCCCGCCATCTCGGATCCCGGCGAGGAGCTGGTGGCGCAGTGCGCGGAGCGCGGCATTCCGGTGCTGGCGGTGCCGGGGCCGAGCGCGGTGGTGACGGCGCTGGCGCTCTCCGGCCTGCCGACGGGACGGTTCACGTTTGAGGGCTTTCTGAGCATGAATAAAAAAAGCCGCCGGGAGCATCTGGCCCAGCTCACCGACGAACGCCGCACGATGGTCTTTTATGAAGCGCCGCACAAGCTTCCGACGACGCTCCGCGATCTGTATGAAGCGCTCGGCGACCGGCGGGTTGCGCTGGCGCGCGAGCTGACGAAGGTGCATGAGGAGGTGCAGCGCACGACGCTGCGGGAAGCCGCCGCGCGGTACGCGGACGGGGGCGCGCGCGGGGAGTTTGTGCTGGTCGTGGAGGGCGCGCCGGAGCCGGAGCAGGAGGAAACCGTCTCGCTCGAGGATGCCGCCCGCGCGGTGCGCGAGCTGGCCGAGCGCGAGGGTGTTTCCCTCTCCGAGGCGGCCCGGCGCGTCGCAGCGCTCACCGGCCTGAAAAAATCCGCGATTTATCACGCCGCGTCCGCTTCCGAATAAGCTGTGCTTCCGGCGGCAGCGGCGCAGCCGCATAAAAGTTTTCGCTCAAGCCTTTTTCAAAAGGCTTGTAGGGGTAAAGGGGACAAAGTCCCCTTTAAAAAAAACACGCGAAGCCCGGAAACAGCAAGAAAAAAGAGCGAAGCGAATTTTTTCGGACGGCGGCTACACCCCACTGTGCACCTGTGTAATCCGTGCGCAGCGCAGCGCAAAATCCTGATCCTGAAACACACGCGGGAGCACCGCGTCGACGTTCAGGGAGCCGTCCGGCTGCAAAAGGCCGAGCGAGCGCGCTTCCCGTTTCGGCACGCTGACGGTGATCGAAAGCCCCGCGTAGACCTCGCCCGGCAGCAGGGAGCTGCTCAGCGCCGACCCGGCGGGGGAATCCTCAAACGGAATCCGGTAGATTCCCGAGGGAATCGGGGAATCTGTTGGGAATTCCATCTCCATCTCCGCAAGAAGCAGCCCGTTGTCGTTCGGCACGTCTGTGTCCAGAAACACCACGTCGCTGCCCATGCCGCTGAACAGCGTCAGCTCCGTATTCTCGCTGTGGATCCACAGCCCCAGCGCCGTGCCCGCGCACAGTACAAGCACCAGAACAGCCGCCAGCCCCATGCGCAGGCGGAGCCGCGAGCGTTCCCTGCGCTCCACGTTTTCCGAGGCCTGCCGGGTGAGCGCGGCGCGTTCCTCGCCGGTCAGCTCGTCGAAGCGGCCGAAATCCGGCTCCAGATCCCGCGCGGGCAGGGGCGTTTCCTCATGGTTCAGCGCGTTGTACAGCGCGTCCGGCTCCATGCTTTGCGGCAGGGAGACCCCTTCCAGCGCGTTCAGAATCGAGGTGCATTCCTCGTGTTCTCCGCGCAGCTCCCGCAGATGCTCCGAAAATACGGCGGCGCGCTCTCCGGGAGACTCCAGCAGGCGGCGGATCTGCTCGACCGAAAACCGGTATTCGCGCAGGCGTGCCACCAGCCGCAGCCGCTGCACGTCCTCCGGCGAATAATCGCGGTAGTCGTTTCCCTGTGTGACGGTGGGGCGGATCAGCCCCTTTTCCTCATAAAAACGGACGGCTCTTCTGGTGAGGTTCGTCTGCTCGCAGACTTCCTTGATTTTCATTCGGATCTCCTCCTTCCGCCTTTATGATAGGGTGTGACGCAGGGGAACGGTCAAGTGTTTTTTGTCTTTTTTTCAAAAAAACGGAGATTAGGTGAACATTTTTCACCCAATCTCCGTTTTCTGTTTTTCGGAATTCAAACTCCGCACACCCAGCTCCCGGAGCGATCCGGCGGGCTTTCGGGGGTGCAGGAGCACCGCCAGCCCGTGACGGCTCAGATAGCGCGCGTTGTCCTCCTCCTGCCCGGGAATGGGATCGAACACCGCGAGCGGGATCCCCGCCGCGAGGGCTTCGGAGGTGGTCAGGCCGCCCGGCTTGGTCACGAGCAGATCGCATGCGTGCATGTAATCCGCCACGCGATCCGTGAACAGGATCGGATGCAGCCGGTGGCGCGAACTGGCGGCCAGCTTCTGAAAGCGGCGGAACAGCTTTTCGTTTTTTCCCGTGATGACCACGGCCTCAAACGCGTCCGGCAGCGCGTCGATCGTGCGGAACGCACGCAGCACGCTCCGCACGCCGAACGATCCCGCCATGAACAGCAGCACGGGCAGCGCATCCGGCAGGGAAAGCTCGCGGCGCAGGGCGGCGCGGTCCGGCCGTTCCCGGAATTTTGGGTTGACCGGAATGCCGCGCACTGTGATTTTTTCCTTTGGGACGCCGCGCCGGATCAGTTCTTCCCCGGCTTCCCCGCACGAGGCCCAGTATTCGTCGGCTTCCTCCGTTACCCACGCGGCGTGCGTGCCGTAGTCCGTGAGCAGGTGCGCGACTTTTGCTTTCAGCAGCCCTTTGGCCTTGAGCAGCCCCACGAACTGGCATGAAAACGGATAGGCGCACACGACGAGATCCGGCTGGTGGCGCTCAATGACGGGCAGAAGCCGTTTCGCGAGCGGCGCACCCAGGGCGCGCATGGAGCCGCTTCCCCCCTTTTTGCGGTCGGTCAGGCGGTAGCACACCCCGAAGGCGCGGGGGACATACTTTGCGGAAAAGCGGTAGAGATCGCAGCAAAAAAAGTCGATCAGCCGTCCGAAGGGCTTGGTGGAATCCTCCAGAGCGACCTCCCAGCCCTGCTGCTCCAGCTCTGTTTTCAGCGCGCGGGCCGCGCTCAGATGGCCGCCGCCCGCCAGCGCGTATAAGATGACAGCCTTCATGCTTTCTCCTGCCCGCTCTTCTGCGTCAGCTCGTTGAGCAGGGAGAAAATATTGCGGCTCGACGCGGATTTGTCAAACGACCCGCAAGATTCCCGCATGGCTTCGAGACGCCGGGAATCCTCCAAAAGCGAGATAATCTCCTTCGCGCAGTTTTTGCGGGAGTCGAGAGGGATGGCCATGTTGTGCGAGATGAGGAAATTCGCGTTGTCCTCCTCCTGCCCGGGGATCGCGTCGAACACGGCGAGCGGGATATCGCACGCGAGGGCTTCGGAGGTCGTCAGGCCGCCGGGCTTCGTCACCAGCAGATCGCACGCGTGCATATAATCCGCCACGCGATCCGTGAAAAACACCAGCTTGGTCGGCTTGGGCGAGCGCAGGATGATTTTCTGGAACGCACGGTATAAGCGCTTGTTGCGGCCTGTAATAATAATGATCTGGAACGGGAAATCGGTGCGCACCAGATCCTTGTAAATGCCGAGAATGTTCATCACGCCGAACGATCCCGCCATGAAAAGGACGGTCGGCAGGGAAGAGGACAGGCCAAATTCGCGCAAAAGCGCGTGTTTGTCCGCTTTGCTGAAAAACACATCCTCCACCGGGATGCCGAAGGGATGGATTTTTTCCTCCGGTACGCCCCATTCGGTCATCTGGGAGGCCATGGCCTCGTTGGCGACGACGTAGGCGTCCACATGCGGGGCGATCCACGCGCGGTGCGGGCCGTAGTCCGTCATCAGGCAGATGAGCGGAGCCGTCACGCGGCCCTTTCCCTTGAGATGGGAGACCATTTCCGTCGCAAAGGGGTGCGTGGAAATGATGACGTCCGGTTTTTCTTCTGTGAGCAGGGGCATCAGCCGCACGCCCACCGCTCCGTTAAACCGGGACACGAGAGAATACAGCGGCGTGTCCATGTTGGTCGCACGGTACAGGCGGCCGAACACGCGCGGCGCTTTGGTGGCCATAAAATGGTAGCCGTCGCAGCAGGTTTTATCCAGAATGGTGTTGATCGATTTGAGCGCGTCCGCGATCACCACCTCGTTGCCTTCGGTGTTTTCTCTGATATAGGTCTGCAATGCGCGGGAAGCCCGAAGATGGCCCCCGCCTGTTGCCGCGGAAAGTATTAAAATCTTCAAAACGCTCACTCCTCTTACACCTGCGATGGGCAATTCGCGCGCCTGCGGCGGGCAATTCGCGCAAGCATCGGGCATGCCCGATGCCCGGCCGTGTGGGTCCGTATGTTTGGCGTCCCGCGCTGCTGCCGCAGAGAAGCACGGGAGTAGGTCCAGACCGTCCCGTGTCTGGATTTTCTGCGTCTATTATACCATATCTGGAAGAAATAGCAAAGATGCTTCTGTATAAAACGCAGAAACCGCGCGGCTGCTTGTCTTTTCGTCTGCTTTATGGTATCCTGATTTCAGCGCTGTCGAGAAACGTCAAGCGGTTAGCCCCCTGCTTTTCGGGGGACTTCTTTTTCCCCCGGATCCGCATGGAAAGGGGGGATGAGAATGGTCACATATTCGGATCTGATTCAAATCGGTATTCTGGTTGTAGCCATTATTGCCCTGTTTATGCAGGCAAATAAAAAGAAGTAACCGCATAAGCTGCCCGGCCTGCGGTTACTTCTGTAGTCCAGTGGGGGGCTGACCGTTTTCCGGCAGCGCCCTCTGCTTCTGCTTTCATTAT
>HHCFC01400__coassemble_1239_pt1 | contig 45077 bp, 46 predicted proteins | sample HHCFC01400__metabat2_high_PE_024 | metagenome-assembled genome bin HHCFC01400
CCTCTGGAAGCATAAGTACATGTATCTTATGTTGGTGCCCGCCATTGCGTTTTATGTCATCTTCTGTTATGTGCCGATGTACGGTGCGACGATGGCTTTCAAGGATTTCAATCCCATGATGGGCATCTGGGACAGTCCTTGGGTCGGCTTTGAACACTTTGAACAGCTTTTTGCGCTCGACAAATTCTATTCCGTTCTGTGGAATACGATCTCGATCAGCGTCATCCGCCTGATTTTCGGCTTCCCCTTCCCGATCATTGTTGCCCTCATGCTCAACGAGGTGCGCAGCAAAAAGCTCAAGCAGGGGATCCAGACCGCCATCTATATTCCGAACTTCATTTCCTGGGTGGTGCTCGGCGGCATTATGGTGAATCTGCTTTCCACCGATTCCGGCATCGTCAATGGCATCATCAAGGCGCTTGGGTTTGAGTCGATTGGTTTCCTGGCGGACGATCGCTATTTTGTTGGCACGATAGTCGTCTCGATGATCTGGAAAACGTTCGGATACAACACCATCATCTATCTTGCGGCACTCACTGCCGTCGATCCACAGCTTTACGAGGCCGCCACTGTGGATGGAGCGGGACGCTGGAAGCAGCTGTTCCACATCACTCTGCCCTGCATCATGTCCACCATCGTGGTTATGTTCATCATGCGCATCGGCAGCCTGATGCAGGCCGGCTTTGAGCAAATCTTCGTACTTTACAATCCCGGCGTGTACGGCGTGGCCGATATCATTGACACCTATGTATACCGCATCGGCTTGCAGGAGGGAAAATTTGAGATGGCCGCGGCTGTGGGCCTGTTCAAATCCGTCATCAACTTTGTGCTGATTATCATTGCGAACAAGATTGCCCGCATGGCCGGAGAGGAGGGCGTGTACTGATGACAAAGGTGAAACGCGATCCGAGAAATCGGATCCGCCGCAGCTTCGGGAGCCGCCTGTTTGATGGGATCAATATTATCCTGCTCGTGCTTCTGACGATCACCTGTATCTATCCGTTCTGGGATACGCTCGTTGTCTCCTTCAGCTCGCTGAAATCCTATCTGAGCACCAGCATCCACCTGTGGCCCAGCGAGTGGTCGTTTGAAGGCTACCAGTTCATGCTCAGCAGCGCCGATCTGTGGACCTCCTACGCGAACAGCATCTTTATCACGGTGGTCGGTACGGTCATCAACCTGGTTGTCACCGTCATGGCGGCGTATGTCCTTTCCAAAAAGGACCTCAAGGGACATCGCGTGCTGACCTTCCTCGCTGTATTCACCATGATGTTTTCCGGCGGCATCATCCCGACGTATATTGTCGTCAAGGATCTGCATCTGATGAATACCCTCTGGTCGATGATTCTCCCCACCGCGATCACAACCTCCTATCTCATCATCATGCGCAATTTCTTCTTTGATCTGCCGCATGAGCTGGAGGAATCCGCAATGCTTGACGGCTGCACCGAGGTGGGAGTGCTCTTCCGCATCATCCTGCCGATTTCCCGCCCGTCCATGATCACCATCGCGCTGTTCTATGCGGTGGATCACTGGAACGACTTCTTCTCCGCGATTCTGTATATCATGGACAACAGCAAATGGCCGCTCCAGCTGTTCCTGCGCTCCATGCTCTTCGAGACGGAAGCATCGTATTCCAGCTCCGCGAGTCTCTTCCTGCTTGGCCAGCCGATGAAGATGGCGGCCATTATGATGGCGATTATTCCCATCATGCTGATGTTCCCCTTCTTCCAGAAATATTTCGCCAAGGGAATTTTGATGGGGGCTGTCAAAGGTTAATAAAATTTTGTTAAAAAAGGGATCCAATTCAGACGAAAATATGATATCATCAGGAAAGGTGGTCTATCTATGAAAGGAACTAAGAAAATTATCGCGCTGCTTCTGGCAGCGGCGACAGCGTTTTCCGCCGCTGCCTGTTCGGGCGGCGGGCAGACGGCTTCCGGCGGCGCTGCCTCCGGCGGGGCTTCCCAGGAGGGAAATTCCGATCCTGTGCCGATCAAATGGCTGACGACAGGTGACGCGGCCGCGGAGCCGATTGAAAGCGGCGACCGTATCATCGCGGAGATCAACAGCCGCCTGGGCATTAATCTGGAAGTGCAGATCGTGCCGGAGGGCAACGTGGAGAAGGTCAATGTCGCCATGGCTTCCGGCGATTATCCGGATGTTGTGACCGGCGCTTACGGTACCTCCGCCACGCAGGGCTGGATTGACAACGGTATGGTCGTGGAGCTCAACCAGTTCTTTGACGCCAATCCCGACCTGAAGGCGTGGATTGAAAACGACTATCCCTGGAGCGGCACCGACGGCAAGTACTACGGCGTTCCCTTTATCGTACAGTACAACGCGGCCAATAACCTGATCATCATGCGTCAGGACTGGCTTGACAATGTAGGCTTGTCCTATCCCAAGACGCTTGACGAGATGCGCGCTGTGCTCGAGGCTTTTACCAATGGCGATCCCGACGGCAACGGCCAGAACGATACCGTGGGCTACACGGCGGAAAAGCCTTCCAACACGGGCGGAACCGGCTTTGACTGGGTATTCTTCGCCTATGGCAGAGAGTATTCCGATTATGCCCTCGATGAGAACGGCAATGTCACCCCGTGGTTTGAGTATGACGGCTTTGTGCCGGCTATGACGTATATCAAGGATCTGTGGGACAGCGGCTTGGTTGACAAGGAGCTCATGCTCAACGACGCAACCAAAAAGGAAGAGAAGTTCTATCAGGGCCGCGTGGGCGCGATTCCCGCCGTGCTGTACCGTCACGTCAGCCGCCAGGAAAACAGCCTGCACGAGCTGTTCCCCGATGCTTCGATGGTCTATGATCTGCCCCCGACAGGCGAGGACGGAAGCTTTGGTCTGAACAAGCAGGGCAAGAACGGCATGTTCACCTGCATCACAGCCGCATGCCAGAACCAGGCAAAGGCCGCTGAGTTCATCAACTTCATGGTCTCCGACGAAGGCAACGAGCTGCTTCGTCTCGGCCTGGAGGGCATCCACTACACGAAGGACGGCGACACCATTACCTATAATGAGGAAGAGCGCGCGAAGGACGCCTTCTCTCCCGATGGCTGGGCGCACGCTCTGGCCTGGGGCTCCTTCTATTGGCCTCTGGAGAGCGGCTACATGCCGGATACCGAGCCCAACAAGGAACGCGCCCTTGAGACGGTTGAGATGGCCACTGAGGCACAGGTACCGAACCTGGTCAAGCAAAAGACTCCCCTTGAGATTGAAAATGGCAGTTCCCTTGAGGATATCTTCATTCAGTATTTCTCCGACATGCTCCAGGGCAAGATCGAGATCGAGGCCGGAGCCAAGGAGCTGAGTGAAAAATGGCGTTCCCAGGGCGGCGAGGAGATGCTGAAAGAAGTCCAGGCCGCCTATGAGGCACAAGGGGCCGCAGAATAAATCTATTTCGGTAAATCTCTCCTGACATAGTCCGAACTTCATAGCTGCAAGTGGACACGCCGCGTTCCCCCTCCCTTTGGGAGGGCGGAGCGCGGCGTCCCGTCCTATCATTTTATAAACGGAGGTTGTGTCATGCCAAAAAAACCGAATATTATTTTCATCTTCCTGGACGACATGGGGTGGAAGGATCTAGGCTGTACCGGCTCCACCTTCTATGAGACCCCCAATATCGACCGCCTGGCGCGTGCGGGCATGGTGTTTCCGAACGCTTATGCCGCCTGCCCGGTGTGCTCCCCGTCCCGTGCCAGCTATCTGACGGGAAAATATCCCGCCCGCGTGGGCGTCACAGACTGGATCGACATGGAGGGCTCCATGCATCCGCTCAAGGGACGTCTGATCGACGCGCCATACCTCAAGCATCTGCCGCCGGACGCGCGGACACTGGCCGCTTCCCTGCACGACGAGGGCTACGCTACCTGGCATGTGGGCAAGTGGCATCTTGGCGGTGAGGAATACTATCCGGAGCATTTCGGCTTTGAGAAGAACATCGGCGGCTGCTCCTGGGGGCATCCGCACCAGGGGTATTTCAGTCCTTATGGCATCCATACGCTGAAGGACGGCCCGGAGGGCGAGTATCTCACCGACCGCATCACTGATGAGGCGATCCGCTTGATCCAGTCCGGCGAGGAGCGGCCGTTCTTCCTGAACCTGTGCCATTATGCCGTCCATACGCCGATCCAGGCCAAGCAGAAGGATATTGATCGTTTCCTGAAAAAGGCGGAAGCCATCGAAGAAAAGGAGCAGGTGCTCGTCACCGGCGAAAAGATCCCCGCGCACCACGGTTCCCGGGTGCTCCGCCGCATGGTGCAGTCAAACGCCGAGTATGCAGCCATGATCTGGAATCTCGATGAAAACATCGGCCGCCTGATGCAGGCGCTCGAGGAGAGCGGCAAGGCGGATGATACCATCGTGGTCTTTACCTCCGACAACGGCGGCCTTGCCACCTCTGAGGGCTCGCCCACCTGCAATCTGCCTGCCCGTGAGGGAAAGGGCTGGATGTACGAGGGCGGCACGCGCGTCCCGCTCTTTGTCTGGTATCCGAAGCTGGTGAAGGCGAACACCTGCTGCCGCACGCCCGTCACCACGCCGGACTTTTATCCCACCTTCCTCGACCTCATCGGCGCGGCGGACAGGCTCCCGCAGGATCTCGACGGTGTGAGCTTCCTTTCCCTGCTCAAGGGAGAAGCAATTCCCGAGCGCCCGATCTTCTGGCATTATCCCCATTACGGCAACCAGGGCGGTACGCCCGGCTCGTCCGTCGTGCTGGGACGCTATAAGCTGATCGAATTCTTTGAGGATAACCACTGCGAGCTGTATGACATCGAAACCGACCTGAGCGAGCGGAACAACATTGCGGCGGAACACCCGGAGAAGGTGGAAACCATGCGCGCCATGCTGTACCGCTGGCAGCAGGACGCGGGAGCGAAGTTCCCCAGCGTCAATCCGGATTGGAACGGGGAAGACTGATGAGGTGAAACGATGAAAAAGCCCAATATCGTTTTTATTCTGAGTGACGATCAGGGCCCCTGGGCAATGCACTGTGCCGGAACCCCGGAGCTTTACACGCCGAATCTCGATGAAATCGCGCGGCGCGGGATGCGATTTTCCAGCTTTTTCTGCGCGTCCCCCGTTTGCTCTCCAGCGCGTGCCTCCCTGCTGACGGGCACTATCCCTTCGGCTCACGGCGTGCTGGACTGGCTGCGCTCCGGCAACGTTGACCGGGAAAAGTTTGCCGCGCAGGGCGAGGAAAACCCCTACGGCGGCTACCGCGACGAGGACAAGCCGATCCAGTATCTCGCAGGCAAGACGACCTACACCGATATTCTGGCACAGAACGGCTACACCTGCGCGCTGGCGGGAAAATGGCATCTGGGAGACAGCGTGACCCCGCAGCATGGCTTCTCCAAATGGTATACAATCGGGAAAGGCGGATGCTATTATTACCATCCGGATATTGTAGAGCATGGGGATATCCATGTGGAGCACGGAAAATATGTGACGGATCTCATCACGGATAAGGCGCTCGAGTATCTGGACGAGCTGGCGGCGGAGGATGCTCCGTTCTATCTGAGCGTCCACTATACCGCGCCGCATTCGCCGTGGGGGCCGGAACATCATCCGAAAAAGTGGCTGGACTATTATCAGGACTGCAAATTTGAGAGCATCCCGGATATCCCGGATCATCCAGATATGACGACGGGGCCGGTGTACGGCACGCCGAACCGCGAGATCAACCTGCGCGGCTATTTCGCGGCGATCTCCGCGATGGATGAAAATATCGGCCGCATTTTGCAGCGTCTCGACGAGAAGGGCCTGACGGACAACACCCTGTTGATTTTTGCCGCGGACAACGGCATGAACATGGGCCAGCACGGGATCTGGGGCAAGGGCAACGGCACGCGTCCGATGAATATGTACGACACCTCCGTGAAGGTGCCGTTCCTCATGGCGTATCCGCCGCTGATTCCAGCGGGCTCCGTCTGCGACGACATGGTGAGCGCCTATGATTTCTTCCCGACGCTGCTGGATCTGCTGGGCTTTGACCCGCAGACGGCGGCGCGCCTGCCGGGGCACAGCTTCCTGCCATGCCTGCGGGGCGAAGCGCTCCCGGACGGCGGCGAGGTGGTGGTATTCGACGAATACGGCCCCGTGCGCATGATCCGCCCAAAGGAGTACAAGCTGGTTATCCGGTATCCTTACGGCTACCACGAGTTCTACGATCTTAAGGCCGATCCGAATGAGGAGCACAACCTGTACGGCGATCCCCAATACGACGCTCTGATTCTCTCCTATCGCCGCAAGCTGGAAAAATGGTTCAACACCTACGCGGACCCGGACATTGACGGTTCCCGTGAGGGCGTCACCGGCTCCGGCCAGCTCTGTTCCCCCGGCCTCTACGCCCAAAAACTTGTCAAATATTCCCTCCAAGGCTGAGCCTTGACGCAAGTCGCGCAAGCGACGGGCTTGCCCGTCGCCCGGCTTAATGAAGCACATCGCCCCCTCTGCGATCTCACGTCGCAGAGGGGGCTTGCTGTGCAGCCCGCGGCCCGGCCACGGAGCGGCACGGAAGGTTGGCTGTGATTTTCAGCTGGGTTCTGATTGACGCGCACAGCTTCCCGCAAGCCCGTGCCCTCCACCCACGGGAAACCTCACGCCCTGGCTAACGCCAGTTCGCGGCCTGAACTTCAATTTTGCGGTTCTGCGAACCGGAAAATCAAAGTTCAGCAGCTCAGTGCTATCCGCAAACTCCCGTAGAGCCGTACCCTAATCCACGGAAAACCTCGAAATTATTCCCTACGCTAATTTTGAGGTTTTCCCCCACCAGCCGGCCAGTCTTGCGCGTCAGCGCAAATTTGGCCGGCCGTGACGGGGGAGAGGGGGCGCAAGTCTGACGTAGAAAAGAAAGCGTGGGGTTCGAAGGGGCAAAGCCCCTCGCGGTTCTTTCCCCCATTTCTTGGCGGCAAGAAATGGGGGGCCGCCGCGGCCTGAGCGGATTGCTCCCCGCTTTATTGCAGCGAGAGCGCGGCGCTGGCCTGGCCGGAGATCACCTGAGCCGGATCCGTGCCCGAGGCCGAAGCGTAATAGACCAGCAGCAGCCGTGTTCCGGCAGGCTCGGAAACGGAAATGGGGCCGGAGACAGCCGAGAATGTCTGCCCGGCGGGCACCTCGCCCGTGGCGGCGGGGGAGAGTGTCACAGCGGTTTCCGGGATCGGCGTAAAGGAGGACGCTCCCGGCTGCTGGGCAAACATGAGCGCCGACACATTCAGCACCGTGCCGGACAGGCTCAGGGGGAAGCTGCTGCGGAAGCTTGCGGCGATCCCCGTGATCGTTGCGGCAGAGGGCAGGGGGAACGAGAAGGCACTGGCCTCCTGTCCCGGAGCAAGCTCAGCCGTGAGCGGGGAAGGGATCTGCACAAAGCTGCCGAAGCCGAGGAAGCAGGGCTGGCCCGCTTCGCCGGAAGAGCCGGTCGTCAGGCTGACGGTGCCGCCCGAAGCAAACGGAATCACGGAGACGGACGCGGGCAGAACGAAATCCAGCACGTGGTTTGGGGATCCCGTTGTGTCGATAACGGCGGCTGTCTGTCCCACGGTTGTCATGCCGATGGTGATGGTGTCGGCGGCTCCCGCGGCTCCCGTGGAACCGGTGGAGCCTGTGGGACCGGCCGGGCCGGTCGGGCCTGTGGCTCCTGTGGGGCCGGCCGGTCCCTGGACGCCTTGGATTCCCTGGACGCCCTCCGGCCCCGTGGGGCCAATCGGGCCGGGAACACCCTGGATCCCCTGTACGCCCTGCGGGCCTCTCGGGCCCATTGGTCCTTGCGGACCGGCGGGGCCTTGCGGGCCTGTTGCGCCTGTCATGGTGGCACTTCCGGCGGGGCCCTGCGGGCCCATGGGGCCGGTTGGCCCGGTCGGGCCCATCGGTCCGGGGCAGGGGCAGGGGACGCAGCACGGAGCGGGCGGGGGAGGCGGCGGGCAGCAGCTGTGCGAGCAGCCCGGCTCACAGCAGCTCTGGGAACCGCAGGAGTGCCCGCAGCCGCCCTGAGAGCAGGAGTCGTGTCCGCAGGAGGTCTGGCCGCGGCGTTCCTCGCAATGGAAAATATTCATGGAATCGCTACCCTTCTGTTTCAGTTTTGCGGCGGGCAGAGGAGCTCCCCCGCCCAATCCATTCTATGCAGAAACACCCCCGTATGGCACTTGACAAAGCTTGTCCCGTCATAGATAATAAGGGCGGATTCACACGAAAAAAGATGTTGTGAAAACGGAGGAAGCATCATGAAAAAGAATGCGAATCACTATCGCAAACGGCGCGGAACCGGTTGGGCGGTGCTGGCATGCAGCCTGCTGTGTGCTGTGGCTGTCTGCGCGGGCGTCTATTTCTGGCTGGGCGGCTCACTCGAAACCGTGCCTGCGGCTGCACCGCCTGCGTCCGCACCGGCTTCCTCCTCTCAGGCCGGACAGGCGGTTTCTTCTCTGCCGCCGGAATCCGCACCGGACGCCGTGTCCCTTCCTTCGTCCGAGCCGGAACCCGAGCCGGAGCCGGAAATAACCACTGTGCGCGTTTCCGCCTCGGGGGATAATCTGATCCACGACGGGCTGTATTTGCAGGCGAAAAAGCGTGCTGCCGCTGCCGGGAAAGAGGGCTATGATTTTGCCGCCCTGTATGAGCACGTGGCTTCCCTGTATCAGGATTTCGATCTCAACCTGATCAACGTGGAAACACTTATGAGCGATGAGCTGACGCCTTCCGCGTATCCGCGGTTCTGTACGCCCGGCGATTGTGCCCGGGAGCTGTACCGCATCGGCTTTCGCGGCTTTTTCCTGTCAAACAATCATATTTATGACAAAGACGGCGAGGGGCTGGCTTCAACGCTTCGTTTCTGGGATTCTATGCCCGAGGATGCCTTCACCTCCGGTCTTTATGGGGATGAGCAGGATTTTCCCGTGTGTGAATATAACGGGATTTCTTTTGCCTTCCTCGCCTACACCGAGATGACCAATGGCCTTCCCACACCGGCGGGGGCCGAAAAGAGCGTGATTTACACCTCGCAGGAGGACGTAATCCGCCGCCAGATCGAGCGGGCCCATGAACTGGCCGATGTGGTGGTGGTCAGCGCCCATTGGGGCGTGGAAAACACCCATGAGGTGACGGATGGCCAGCGTGCGTTCGCGCAGAAGCTGGCCGATTGGGGTGCGGACATCGTGATCGGAACCCATCCGCATGTGGCGCAGCCAATCGAGACAGTGACGTCCTCCGACGGCAGGGAAGTACCGGTGGCGTATTCCCTGGGGAATTTTGTCTCAGCGCAGGATCGGGTGGATAATATGGTCGGGATTGTGCTGGGCTTTGAGGTGACGAAAACCACACAGCCCGGCGGGGAAAGCACGATTGCGATCGGCGGCATTTCCGCCACGCCCGTCGTCATGTTCTATGAGCGCTACTATGCCAATATGCGCCTGTACCTCCTGCGTGATTACACCGATGAGCTTGCCGCTTCCCACGGCCTGAGCGGTGTGACGCCCTCCTATGTCCGCTCCATGCTGCAGGAGATTGTCGCGCCGGAGTATCTCAGGCTGGATTAAGGCACGGCAAAAGGCGTTTTCAGCCCGCTGCGGCGGTGAGAAAGTCTGCCGGTGATTTTGAAAAATGCGTGAAAGGGGATTTCGGTTCATGGAAAAGAAAGCGATTGTTGTTTTGGTGGATGGAATGCGCCCGGACGGCATTTTGCAGTGCGGGGATTCCTTTTTGAGCGATCTGGCGGCGGAAAGCACGGCATCCTTCTCGGCTCAGACGGTTTTCCCGTCTGTCACGCTGCCGTGCCACACCTCGCTGTTTTTCGGCGTGCAGCCGCAGCGCCATGGGATTCTCACCAACGATTGGCACCCGATGGTGCGCCCGTTTGACAGTCTGGGCGATCTGGTGGCCCGCTATTTCAAAAAAGCGGCGATGTTCTATAACTGGGAGCAGCTGCGCGATCTGAACCGGCCAGGCAGCCTGGCACGCAGCTGTTTTACAGAGGTTCCCGCCAACCACCAGAAAGCCATGGAGAGCGAACATACGCTCACGGATTGGACGGTAGATTATATCCGGCAGGAAAGCCCCGATTTCCTGTTTCTGTACCTGGGATATACAGACATTGCCGGACATCAGTATGGATGGATGACGGAGCCGTATTTGCAGGCGATTGCCAACGCCTCCCAGTGCATTCGCAGGATCAAGGAAATGCTGCCGCAGGAATATTCCCTGATCGTCACGGCGGATCATGGCGGGCACGATCAGAACCATGGCACGGAATGTCCGGAGGATATGACAATCCCCATGATTTTCTGGGGTGAGCCGTTTCAGGCGGGCGTGCAGGCCCGGGGGCTTACCATTTTGGATATTGCGCCGACAGTGGCATCGCTGCTGGAACTGCATCCGCTCACGGAGTGGGAAGGGAAAACCCTGCTCCGCTGATCCGGCCCCGGCCGGATTTCCTCAAAACATGAAAAAGGCGGCGCATGGAATTCCATGTGCCGCTTTTGCTGTGTCGTTTTTATTTTCCTGTTTTCAGGTGCGTTATCAGTACGCTGGCGATATTTTCACAGGAAGCCTGGATCGTCACCGCTCCGATATCGTGGGCGACCATCGGCATGCCATACACAACGCTGGATTCGCGATCCTGGCCGATGGTGTACGCGCCCGCCTTGCGCATGGCCAGCAGGCCGCTTGCTCCGTCGCGTCCCATGCCTGTCATGATGATGCCTACCATATGGCATTTTACCGTGGAAGCCATGGAGGAGAAGAGCGCATCCACGGAAGGACGGTGGCCGCTGACTTTTTCTCCGGGGAAGCAGGAGAGCGTGTAGCGTTCGCCCATCCGCACCACCTTCACCTGCAAGTCGGCAGGAGCAATCAGCACTAGGCCGGGACGGATTTCGTCCCCGTTCACGGCCTCACGGACCTCCATTTTGCAGATCTTATCAAGACGTTCGGCGTACATTTTCGTAAAGCCTACCGGCATATGCTGCACCACAACCATGCCGGGAATATCGGCAGGCAGCCGCTTGAGCACTTCCAGCGTGGCTTCCGTGCCCCCGGTGGAGGCTCCCAGGCCGATGATGGTCTGGTTCGCCGGATAATGCAGCGCCCCTGTACCCGAAGCCAGGGGAGCAATCGGCGCCGCGGGAGCGGCGGCAGCGGCCGTGGAGCGATGGCGGACATGGGCGCAGGATGCGGCGCGAATACGCTGGCGAAGCGCGCGGAAAAAGGTTTCCTTGCTCTCCTCCGCGTCAGGCTTGCGCACGAAATCCACGGCGCCCGCCTCCAGTGCGTCGAACACACGCAGGTTCAGGGAGGAGACAAGGATGACGGGGATTGGATGCTTTGGCAGATACTGCTTGAGAAAGTCAATTCCGCTCATGCCGGGCATTTCCACATCCATCGTCACCACATCAGGCTTAATCAGCTCAATTTTTGATTTGGCGTCGGGGGCGTTGAAGGCGTACCCCACTACTTCGATATTGGGATCCTTGGACAGGCCCCCCACAATCATCTGACGTGCCAGAGCGGAATCGTCCACCACCAGCACACGAATTTTCTTATCGGGAAACATCGCAACACACCCTTCTTTGCGTGTTCGGGCGCCAGAGGGCGCGGTTTTATCGTTTCAGGTAAACAGCCGGAGCCGTCATGCGGAACAGGGGATTCTGTCCCAGGGACTCCGAATGGCTGATAAACAGATAGGAAGCCGGGAGCATGGCGCCGTGGAAACGGTTCACCAGGGCGTCCCTTGTCTCCGCGTTAAAATAAATCATAACGTTGCGGCAGAAAATAATGTCAAATTTCAGCCGGAACTGGATGGGATCCATCAGATTGAAGCTGCGGAAAATTACGTTGTTTTTGATGGCGGGAACGACGGCATACTGGCCTGTCGCCTTGTCCTCCGTGAAATAGCGGTTCAGCCATTCGGCAGGCATGTCCGCCGGCTTTTTATAGATGCCCGCCCGGGCCTTGGCCAGGGCCTGCGGGGAGATGTCCGTGGCAAGAACACGGGTGTCCCAGGCGGAAGCTTCCTTTCCGAAAAATTCCTTGAGGCACATGGAGATGGTATAGGGTTCCTCGCCGCTCGAGCAGCCTGCGCTCCAGATAGAGAGGACGCGATCGTTTTTATGCCGCCGCACCAGCTCGGGCAGGATGGTGTTTTGCAGATAGGTGAAATGATCCTTCTCGCGCAGGAAAAACGTATAATTCGTGGTCAGCTTGTTGATGATCAGCTCAACCTCGGAGTCATCCTTTTTGGAAAGCAGATGGTCGGCAAAGGAATGAAAGTCCCGATATCCGCGCTCACGCAGCGAATGTGACAGACGGCTGGAAATGAGCTGCCGTTTTTTGCTCAGATCCATCCCGTATTCCTTCTGCATGAAATTTACCATTCGGTTAAAATCGGCGTCTGATATCTCAAGATCATGAAAAAACGTATCCTGCAAAGCAAAAGCCTCCGTCCATATTGATAAAGAAATAAGAAGCGGCGCAGCCCGGCGATCAGACCTGATTGAGGATCTGCGCGCAGTCAAATACCAGCATGGTCTGTCCGTCCGGAAGCGAGCACATGCCGGACACAAGGTTCTGTGTCTTCTGAGCCAGATCCTGACGCAGGGATTCTTTGTCCACATCCACCATTTTCATCACGGAGTCAATCAGAATCCCCACCAGTGTGCCGTCAATGTTCAGGATAATGATGCACTGGTTATCCTCTCCGTCGCAGCGGAGCAGGATGCGGGTGTCGACAATCGGGATAATCTGGCCGCGCAAATTGATAATCCCCCGCACATAAGTCGGGACCAGGGGCAGCTTGGTGATCGGATGATTGGTGATGATTTCCACCACATATTCGGACGGGACGCCGAAGAGAAGATCGGCAGAGGTGAAGAGCAGGTATTTTTCTGTCAGAGTTTCCTGCTGATCCTCTTCCAAAAGGGTATCGTCCGTATCCTCAACGGCAAACAAAACGTCTTGTGCCACAGAAATTCCTCCAGTATTCAGTCATTCTTCCCGGCTTTCCGCCCGGGCGCGGGGACTTTTCAGGAATGGTAAAGGTTTGCGACGTCCAGAATGATGCTGATGTTTCCGTCGCCCAGAATGGTGCATCCCGCAATACCGCTGCGCTTGATGCTGAAGGAGTTCAGGTACGACGGCAGGGGCTTGACAACGACCTGCTGTTCGCCCAGAAGCTGGTCAACAAACAGGCAGTAGGACTGCTCGCCGGATTCCAGCCACATGAGGATGCCGTCCTGAATATCCGTGAAGCCCTCGTCCATCTGATACAGATCGCGCATGCGCACGACGGGATAAAACTCACCCATGCATTTGAACATCTCGCCGCCGGACGCGTCGCGGATCAAGGCATCCTTTTCGATGCGGAAGGACTGGCGGATATTGTGAATCGGGATGGTAAAGATGTAATCGCCCACAGAGACCTCCATGCCGTCCATGATGGCCATGGTGAGCGGGATTTTCAGTGTGGTGGTCATGCCCTTGCCCTGCTCGGAGGAGATGAACACGGTGCCGCCCACATCCTCCACATTCCGTTTGACAACGTCCATGCCCACGCCGCGGCCGGAGTATTCCGTGACCTCGGTGTTGGTGGAGAAGCCGGGCGCAAGAAGGAAGTTGAGGATTTCGCGGTGGGAATATTCGACATCCGGAGAGGCGATGCCGTTGTTGGTGGCCTTTCTCAGCACGGCCTCGTCGTCCACGCCGCGGCCGTCATCCTTGATCTCGATGATGACCTCGCTGCCGGTGTGGCGCGCGGAGAGGATGATCTCGCCCACGGGATCCTTGCCGGCGGCCACGCGCTCATCCTCGGTGTCCTCGATGCCGTGATCCATTGAATTACGCACGATGTGCATGATCGGGTCGGAGATGCTGTCCACGATGGTCTTGTCAACCTCGGTGTCCTCGCCCACAAGCGTCAGACGCGCTTCCTTGCCCAGCTTCTTGCACATGTCGCGCACAATGCGGTGCATTTTCTGGAAGGTGCTGGAGACAGGGACCATGCGCAGGGACATGGAAACATCCTGAAGCTCGTCGGTCAGCTTGCGCAGCTGGCGGGCGGATTTGAGGAAGGTGTCGAGCTTCATGCCCTTGAGCTCGGGGGAGGAGGTGACCATCGACTCGGTGATAACAATCTCGCCCACAACGGCGGCCAGCTGGTCAAGCTTGCTCAGGTTGACACTGATCAGGCTCTCCTTGTGATGCCGTGCGCCGCTGTCCTGCTGCGGGGCCGGGGAAGCAGAGGCCTTTGCGGGCTGCGCCGGCTGGGCGGCAGGCGCGGCCGGAGCGGGGGCGGCGGGAGCGGCAGGAGCCGCGGGAGCTGCCTGCTGCACAGGGGCGGCCGGTTTTTCCGGCTGCTGCGCGGGAGCAGGTTCGTCGGTATGGTCAATGGTCTGGTAGGTGCGCACAAACCCGGAGCCGGTCACGCTGTGAATGGCGGAATCGCGCTCCGCCTGCTTGCGGAAGCACAGAAGGAATCCGCTTTCCGCGATCTTCGCGGAGGTTGCCGGGTTGGTCTGCACATCCTCGGGCTGGAACTTGAAATCATCCTCCTGGCAGAAGGAACGGATTTCGTTGACCAGCATGAAGGCGCGCAGGTTTTCCATGCCGCAGCCCTCATCGAAAAAGACCTGAAGCAGATACGGATATCCAGGTACGCCGGCAGGTCCGCCCGCGGCTGGCGCCGGGGTGTTTTCCGCGGCGGCGGGCTGATCCTTGCCGCCTCCCTGAATTTGCTCGATAAAGCTATTAATTTTCTGAAGCAAACTGTCGATATTATCAGTAAGCGGTTCGCCGTTTTCGAGATGCTCTGTCTCCTGGCGGAAGAAATCGATGCTTTGGAACAGCAGATCAAACAGCTCGGGACGGTGGCTTTCCGGCACAATGTCAATGGAGGTATCGCGGATGATGGCGAACAAATCCTCCACGCGATGTGCAATCGTCATCAGGGAGTTGTATTCCATCATGGCGCTGGAGCCTTTAATGGTATGCATGATTCGGAAAATCGTGTTGATATCGTCCTCGGAAAAGCTGTCCTTATCCTCGGCGGCAAGAACAAGATTGTCAAGCTGCTCCAGAAGGGAACCGGTTTCAAAGAGGTAAGCCTCAAGAAGGCTGTCGTTATTAGCGCTCATGATCCATCCATCCTTTTGCATAATCAGCATTCTTATTACTATATGTCGACCAAACCGGCGGAAAAATTAAGGGCGGCGCGGAACAATTCTGTATTTCCCACCGCTCAGCCGGACGGCTTGGTACAATCTTTCTAAATTATAACATATAAATTCTAAAATTACTACTCGCTGCGCACAGATTCCCATTGTGCACACATGTGTGAAGAGAGAGGAAAGGATGACCACATATGCCAAATCTTTTGGGGGTGACCAATCCCGTCCCCAATTACGATAATACCATCAACAACCGGCCCCTGCCCGGCGCGCAGAGACCGGACAATTCGCTTGTGCAGAATGTGGCGGATCCGAACCGGGTGGTCCGCCCCGACAACAGGACGGAGCAGCAGGACGCGGGCAATGCCCTGAACTCGGGCAGCCTGCGGTATGATTCCAACCTTCAGGTGTTTCTCCAGCAGCTCCGGGAGATGCCGGAGCTCACCGCGGAGCTTTCCAAGGCTGTGACCCTGTTCCAGACGATGGTGTCCGCGCCGGGGCTCGACGCGGGCGTGGCGCAGGAGCTTGCCTCCCTGCTCCAGATGTTCCGTATGGACGCGGAGGAATTCCGCAGCTTCTTTCTGGCGCAGGTGCGCTCGGGGACCCGATTCGGCGGCCCGCTGTTCGCGCTTTTGCGCCAGGCTTATCAGCGATCCGGCAGCGAAGGGGTGCGCGACGCGATCCTTGCCTTTGCGAAGCGGTACAGCGATTTTTCTTCCACGGAGCACATCGGCCGCCATATGCTCGACATGCTCCGGCAGATCTCCGACCGCCTCCCGGAAAGCTGGAAGGGCCAGCTCTCCGAGATGATCGGCCAGCTGAAAAACGGCCTGGCGGCGGGAGATCGCGCGGGGAACCTGCAGCTTTTGCAGGGCGGGATCTTACCGTATCTCGGTTCGTACATCAGCCGTTTCCACGATTTGGGAAGCGTGCGGACGTTTTTGAGCATGCTCATGCTCGATGTGGCGCGCTATGAAAACGGCTCCGAGGAGGGCCTTATGATGGCTTTCCGGCAGCTTGGGGCGTGCGGGGATGCGCTGGCGGGCCTCTCCCAGCTTGACGATGAGGCCGCGCAGAAGCTTCTGAGGGACAACAGCTTCGCGCAGGCGGCTGAATCGAATCAGTTTGCCCAGCAGCTGGCCCACATGGCGTCGCGTGCGCTCAAAGGAGAGCTTGGCACGGATATGCGGGAGGCGTTCCAGGAGATTGTGCGGGCGATGATGGTCAATGAGAGCGTATTCATGCCGCTCAATCACCTTTTGATGCCCCTGGAATACGAGGGGAAAAAGATGTACTCCGAATTCTGGGTGGACCCGGACGCGGAGGAAAAGGGCGAAAACGGGCAGCAGGGGGAGAGAAAAATTCAATTCCTCTTCAAGATGGACGTGGAATCGCTCGGTTTTGTGGAAATGACGCTGGCGGCGGCAAAGGGGCGTGTCGATGTGGACGTGTACGGCCCGTCCGGCGTTACGGATCATTCCTCCGTCATCGCGGAGGATTTGTTGGAAATTTTGAAATCACACGGCTTGCCGGGAAGAAATGTCCGCGTGCTGGAGGAAAAACGTCCTCTGACGCTGACGGAGGTATTCCCGGATCTGTTTGAAGGGAAGCGGAGCATCAATGTCAAAATCTAACGGCCAGCAGGCACAGGAAAACCAGAACACGGGTCAGCCCGCGGATCGCGCGGTTGCCCTGCGCTATGACCCCACAAACGGAGCTCCGGTTATCGTGGCGTCGGGAATGGGATATATGGCGGAGCGGATTGTGGAGACAGCGTCCGAAGCAGGCGTCCCTGTATACGAGGATAATTCCCTCGCAACAGTCCTTTCTCAGCTGGAGCTGGGAAAGGAGATTCCGGAGGAACTGTATCAGGCGATCGTCGAAATCTATCTGTATTTTTTGAAGTTCGATCCTTCCGATCCCGAAAAATACCGGAGGGAACGCAGGCAGAATGCTGCACAGGCACAGCAGCAGGAAGAGAACGCGCAGGCGGAAGGAGGAGCAGCCAATGCATAAATATTTGATTCTGGACAGCTCCGGCAAGCCTCTGATGAGGGGCACGATGCGCCAGGCGCTGCACGGAGGCGTCTGCCGGATGGAGCTGGAACACGAGGAGGACGCCGAAAAGCTGGTGCCGGGAGAGCTGTTCCAGCTGATGGGAATCCGCGACGGCAATTTCGCCGAGGTCCGCTTCCTGCGGGGCCGAGGGGAGTCGGCGGAGTTTGAGATGGTGCGCATGCTCGACTCTGGGATCCGGCAGAATCTGCGGATTCCGGTCCGCTTTGAAAGCTTCCTGTATCCCATTTCCGGTTCCTGGAAAGGAAGGGCGGCGATTGTGAGCCGTGACCTGAGCTGCGGAGGCATTGCTTTCCTCTCTGAGAAGCAGCTCAAGGTGGGGGAGATCTGTGAGATTGTGATTCCGGTCACCACGGAGCCTCTGGTGCTGAAGCTGAAAATCCTGCGTGCGGGAGAAGCGGGCGAGGATGGCATTCCCTACGCGGCTGAGTTCCAGGAAATGGTGCACGAGGAGGAAAGTATGGTGCGGGAGGCGGTATTTGGTCTCCAGCTGGAATTGGATCGCGTGTCTGCTGATACCCTTCCTTCTTTTTGAATTTGTGCATGTTGCAAAAATCCAGGCAGGCTTTTTTAGAGGCCTGTATGGATTTTTGTGTATATTGCTATTTTGGGCATTTAATCATATACATACATTTTTACCTTTAATTACCTTTTAAGGGTAAAAATTACTTTCAGCTGAAAAGCCCGGTATTACATATTACAGGCCACGTATATAAATAGGTATGGTTTTCCCAAAAAAGAAAATGGATGTGCTTCGCGATGAAAAGGAAGTGGAAAAAGTTTGCGGGAAAATATGTGATTCTTTCCAATCTGATATTTTTCAGGATAAAGCACTTGCGGATTTGAAGCAACTGAGTTATAATTTCTGTAATGGTTTTGTCAGATCCTGTCGTTATGCGACCTTCTCCGCGGAGGAAAGGCCGGCTCCCTCAGATCCTTTTATCTGCCAATCCATTCACCAACGAGAAGGGGAGAATACCATGGATATGTTGACCAGCAACTCCATGCTGATGATGGAGCGCTCTCTGCAGTTCCTTTGGACGAAACAAAGCTGTATCCTGGACAACCTGTCAAATGTGGAGACACCAGGCTACAAAACGAAATATGCTACTTTTGAGGAATCACTGGAAAATGCCATCCGTTCCTCTGTTAAGAAAAACGGATCGACCGCGCAGGTGCGCGAGGCGATTCTGGACGCTCAGATTGAAACCCATGAGGCGGATAACGAGAGCACACGGATGGATGACAATGGCGTCAATGTCACAGAACAAATGGTGGAGATGGTACGAAACGGTTACCAGCAGCAGTATGTGATGAAAGCCATTTCCAGTGATTTTTCTGTTTTGATGACAGCGATCCGCGGATAAAGGAGGGGATTTTAAAGATGGCATTTCTCAGTTCTGTCAATGTGGTAGGGTCCGGCCTTACGGCACAGCAGCAGCGGCTGGACGTGATTTCTGAAAATGTGACGAACATCAACACGACCCGTACCGAGGGCGGCGGACCCTACCGGCGCAAGATGGTGGTGCTGGAGGAGGAAAACTCCAATTCCCCGTTCCGTCAGGCGCTGGACAAGGCCATGGGCCGCCGCAGCTCCGCCGAAGGAGGCGTGCGCGTGGCGGAGATCGTCGAGGATGAGTCGGATTTCAAGCTCAGCTACGATCCGGAGAATCCTGACGCGAACGAGGATGGCTATGTAGAACTGCCGAATGTGGATCTTGTCAAGGAGATTTCCGATGCGATGGCAGCCAATCAGGCCTATTCCGCGAACGTTACGGCGTTCAACGTGCTCAAGCAGGTGATTGCCAAGGGCCTTGAAATCGCTCAGTGAGCTGAGGCCCTTTTTGTTTTGTGTTTGTGAATGAGGAAAGGGAAGGAATAAGACATGAACTTTCAGCCGATCCAGTCGATCCAGATGCTGTGGCCGTCTCAGCTCACCTCCGGTGTGAGCGGGGAAAAGAGCTCCTCGGAGCAGCCCACGATGTTTTCGGATATTTTTAATTCCTTGATCGACAATGTACAGGAAACCGATGCCGTAAAGACCGAAAAGCAATATCTCCTGGCGACAGGCCAGCTGGACAATCCCGCGGAATGGTCGATCGCTGCCTACAAATACCAGGTGGCAACCAGCCTTCTGGTGCAGGTACGCGACAGGGCACTGGACGCTTACAGTGAGCTGAGCAGGATGAGCATCTGATTTCCATGAAACAGGCAGATCATAGAAACGAAAACTAGGGGTGACAGTGGTGCAGGAAAAGCTAAAGGGGATTCCCGGAAAGGCAAAGGACTGGTGGAAAGCCGCCACGAAAAAAATGAAAATCCTCCTGGGATCCGTGCTGCTGGCGGTCCTGATTGTGATCGGCGTTATCACCGCTGTCACTCTTAAGCAGCCATATTCCGTTCTGTTTACGGGCCTGAGCCAGACGGAGATGACGGAAATCGTCTCCTATCTTTCGGACAACGGCGTGACAGATTACCGGATCAGCGGCAGCGACACCATTATGGTGCCGTCAAGTCAGGAATATCAGCTCAAGGCGGATCTCGTCTTGCAGGGCTACCCGACGTCGGGATACGCCCATTCCACCTATTTTGACAATGTAAACAACCTTACGACGGAGTCGGAGCGGACGAGTCTCATGCTCTACGATCTGGAGGACAGCATCGAGGCCACGCTGCGCTGCTTCGACGGGGTGAGCGACGCTACCGTGCAGCTCACGCCGCAGGAGGACAACACCTACGTGCTGGACAAGAGCAATGTGCTTGAGGCCAAGGCATCCGTGATGATTATCATGGAAAACGGAAAGAAGCTTTCCGGCACACAGGTTACGGCGATCCGCAATCTCGTCAGCCATGCGGTCAAAGGGCTTGAGATTGACAATGTGAGCATCGTCGATTCCTATGGCAACAGCTATTCCGGCGGGGATGGGATCGGAGACACGCAGGATGCCTCGGCTCTCAAGCTTCAGCTTGAGGAGCAGGTGAACAACCTCATCCGTACGAACATCTTCCAAATCCTCTCGCCTCTTTACGGTGAGAACAATTTCACCGTGAGCGTCAACAGTGTGGTCGACGTGGATCGCCGCGTGACCGAGTCCACGAACTACAGCACGGAGGACTGGGCGCAGGACGGCAGCACCAACGGCGAAGGCATTGTGGGTTCGCAGACCACGGATAAGGAAGTGATCCGCGGACAGGATGACACCGCAGGCGGTGTGGCCGGCACGGAAACCAACTCCGACCTGAACACCTATGTGGATGAACAGCTTCAGGCCAACGGCGACGAAACGCTGATCAGCTCCTCCGAGGACAAGAACTATCTGGTGGATCAGGAGATCCAGCAGGTGGAGCAGCAGGGCGGCACCATCGAGGATGTGATGGTTTCCGTCACCATTAACCGCACGACGGCGGGCAACGTTGACGTGCAGAGCCTGACCCAGCATATCGCGCGCGCGGCGGGAATCTCGCCGGACGTGCAGGATGACAAGATTTCCATCGTGGTGGAGCCCTTCTATGAGGAGACCACCTCCCCGATTGCGCTGCCGGATAATGTCTCGAGAGAATGGATCCTTATCGCGGCTGCGGGCGGCTTGGTTCTCTTCCTGCTTCTGCTCACCCTGATCCTTGTGATCAGCCATAAGCGCCGCAAGCGCCGTGAGGCAGAGGCTGCTCAGGATCTCCTGGCGCCGAATGTGCCTCTGCCCGAGGTACAGAACGGACCGGATATCTCCGAGCTGCGTACGGAGAAGAGCATGCAGCTTCGCAAGGATGTCCGCAAGTTCGCCGAGAATAATCCCGAGATTGCAGCCCAGATGGTGAAGAACTGGCTCAAGGAAGGGGATGAATGAGCGTGGCTGAGATAGCATCTGACGTAAAGGTAAAAAATGCTGCCAGGAAGTTGACCAAGCAGCAGAAGGCTGCCGCCGTTATCGTCTCGCTGGGAATGGATAAGGCATCGCAGCTGTATAAATACATGACCCCTCAGGACGTCGAGCGTCTCACCATGGAGATCGCGAAGCTCGGCTACATCGACCCTGACCAGACGGAAGGCATTCTGGATGAATATTACCAGATGTGCCTGACGAACAAGGCAGTTACAGAGGGCGGAATGGAGTATGCGCGCGCCGTTCTGGAGCGTGCGTTCGGCCAGCAGACGGCAGACAGCCTGCTGGAAAAAGTAACGAAATCCCTCAAAAACAGGAAGTTTTCTTTCCTGGATAATGTGGATGCAAAGTCGCTTCTGGCGGCTCTGCAATATGAGCGGCCCCAGACCATCGCTCTGGTCCTCTCCTATGTGGAGCCGGACAAGGCGGCAGCCGTCATTCAGGATCTCGAGCCCGAGGTCCGCGTAAAGGTTGTGGAGGGCATTGCCACAATGGATAGTGCCGCTCCGTCCGCCGTTAAGATCGTTGAATCCGAAATGGAGAAGAAGTTCACCACGATGATGTCGGCAACCAATGTCAAGGTCGGCGGCATCGATTATGTGGCGGACGTCATGAACAATTTGGACCGCTCGAGCGAGCGCGCCATCTTCGATCGCCTGGAGCGCAAGGATGCCGAGCTGGCCGAGGAAATCCGCAAGCGTATGTTCGTTTTCGAGGATATCATCACCATGGACGACCGTTCCGTGCAGCGCTTCCTGCGCGAGTGCGAGCAGAAGGACCTGGTGCTGGCCCTCAAGGGAACGACCGAGGAGGTCGCACAGAAGATCTTCTCCAATATGTCCAGCCGTATGGCACAGAGCATCCGCGACGACCTCGAAATTACCACCAACGTGCGTGTGCGTGACGTGGAAGAGGCACAGCAGCGCATTGAGAATGTGATTCGTATGCTCGAGGAGAAGAACGAGCTGATCATTATCAAGGGAAAGAAGGACGATATCATTGCCTAACATCTTCAAGCAGCTCCGCAAATCGGCGGTCACATCCTATATCTTCCCGAAGGCGGAGGAGCTTGAGGACGATCTCCCGGAGGAGCAGGAGCCCGGGGAACCGGAATGGGAGGAGGACGGCCCCGCCGAGGCGGAAAACGCCGGAGCGGAACAGGAGTCCGGGGCGAAAAAAGAGTCCGAAGCGGAGCAGACCATCGGGTTTGCCGCCGTGCAGGCCCAGAAGATTGTGGAAGATGCCGAACAGCGTGCGCAGGAGCTAGTCCAGGAGCGGATGCGGGAGGCAGAGGCTGAGATCGAAAATGCCCGCGAGGAAGCCAAGGCGGAGGGATACCGCCAGGGCTATGCGGAGGGTCTTTCCAAAGCGTCCGTGGAGGCAAAAGCTAGTCTGGACGCTCAGCTGCGGGAGCAGGCTGAGGAAATCGCAGATTTTCTCAAAAAGGCTACGCTGGCAAGGGAAGAGATGATCCGCGAGACACGCAGCGAGCTGTGCGAGCTGAGCGTCTCCATTGCGGAAAAGGTGATTCACATCAGCCTCAAAAGCAGCAGCGAGGTGATTGCCCGGATGATCCAGGTTGTTACCGAGAAGATGAAACGCCGCGAATGGGTTCACATTTACGTAGGTGGCTGCGACGCCCCGGCTCTTGCGGAGATTACCCCGGAGCTGACGGTGGCGCTGGCCAGCCTGTCGGACCATATTCGCATCATTCCCATGGCGGACGACGAATCTGGAACCTGCATCATCGAGATGCCGGACGAGATTATTGACGCCAGTGTTTCCACTCAGCTGCAAAACATCCGCGATATTATGCACGAGAGCTGAAAATCCCCAAAACTACCGGAAAGGAGGCCCAAGCCCATGTTTGAGACGATGATCCGCCAGATAAAAAACGCGGAGACGATCAGCTATACCGGCAAGATTGAAAACATCGTTGGCATGTCGATCGAAGCCTCCGGAGGCCGTGCGGCGATCGGGGATATCTGCCGGATTTACAGCGGAGAATCCGGCGGACAGGTTATGGCGGAGGTGGTCGGCTTCAAAAACGACCATATCCTTCTGATGCCGTACTCCAACATGGACGGTATTTCCGCCGGCAACTTTGTGCGCAACACCGGCCACCGGCTGAGTCTGATGATGGGCTCCTTCCTCAAGGGGCGCGTAATCAACGCTCTGGGCCAGCCTATTGACGGCAAGGGCCCCTTTCACGGCGGAACGCCGTTCTGTGTGGACGGAAGCGAATATATCAACCCCATGGCGCGCCCGCCAATCCGCGAGCGCATGGAATTCGGCGTGAAAGCCATTGACGGGATGCTGACGATCGGCAAGGGCCAGCGTATCGGCATCTTCGCCGGCTCAGGCGTCGGCAAAAGTACGCTCATGGGCATGATCGCGAAGAACGTCAAGGCCGATATCAACGTCATTGCCCTTGTGGGCGAACGTGGCCGTGAGGTGCTCGAGTTCATGGAAAAGGATCTCGGTCCGGAGGGCATGCGCCGCTCGATTCTGGTGGTGGCCACATCGGACCAGCCCGCCATGCTGCGCAAGCGCTGCCCGTCTGTTGCTACCGGTATCGCGGAGTATTTCCGGGACCAGGGCTACGACGTGCTGCTTATGATGGACTCGCTGACACGTTTCGCCATGGCGCAGCGTGAGATTGGCTTGGCTGTAGGAGAGCCTCCTGTGGCGCGCGGCTATACACCTTCGATTTACGCGGAGCTCCCAAAGCTGCTCGAACGAAGCGGCAACTTTCAGAAGGGCTCCATCACAGGCGTCTATACGGTGCTGGTGGAAGGCGACGACACGAACGAGCCGATTGCGGATACCGTGCGCGGTATTCTCGACGGTCATATCGTCCTTTCGCGGCGGCTGGCTAACAGCAACCATTTCCCGGCAATTGACGTCAGCGCGAGCATCTCGCGTTTGATGGTCGATATTGTGCCGGAGGAACACCGGCAGCTTTCCGCCCGAATCCGTGACGTGATGGGTGTCTATGAGAAAAATGCCGATTTGGTGTCCATCGGCGCGTACAAGGCGGGAACAAACCCCAAGCTGGACTATGCGCTGGGCAAGATCGACGGGATCAACCGTTTCCTGATGCAGGGGGTCAACGAATCGTTCTCCTACGAGGAAGATCTCAATCTGATGCGCGCGCTCATGTAGCGAGCGTCCAGCCCTCTGATTTCAATTTAGAAAAGCCAGGTGATTGCAGTCATGAAGAAATTCCAGTTCAGCCTTGACTCCGTACTCAGCTACAAGCAGCAGGTACTCGAAGGCATCCAGAATGAGTATGCGGCACTGACGGCAAAGGTACGGCAGCAGGAGGAGCGGGTGCGGGCCGCGTGGCAGCGCTACGCCGATCTGAATCAGGAGTTTCGGGAGAAGGAAGCCTTCGGTATGACAATTGTGGAGGCCCGCCGGTATGAAAGCGGCCTGCGCTTTCTGGAAATGGAGATCCAGCGTGAGGAAGCGCTGCTCAAGGAATACCAGGATCAGGCGGAAGCGAAGCGCAAAGAGCTTGTGGCTGCCCGTCAGGATACCGCAACCATTGAAAAGCTGAAGGAAAAGAAGCTGGAGGATTATCGCAAGGGCGTGCAGAAAAGTGAGGAGCAGTTCATCGACGAGCTGGTTTCCGCCCAGCGCGCCGCCGCGCATGCCTCCTGATCCAGAACAGATAGATGCAAAGACAGCGAAAGGAGGTGAAAGAATATGAACGCAATGGATTTGGTTATGCAGATGAGCCTTGCAGCCGCGCAGATCGCCCAGAATACGATCCCGCAGGTTCCTTCCCAGCAGGCGTCGGAGTCCGGACAGGATTTTAAAACCCTGATGGAGGACAAGAGAGCGCAGGACTCGCAGAACTCCCAGAAAACGCAGGACTCGAAGGATTCCGAGAAGCCGCAGGGAACGGAGACGGACGATTCCGCCGGAAAGACGGAGGAGCCCGCGAAGGATGCCGGGGCGGCACAGCAGTCCGCAGCCATGCAGGCAGCGGCAGGGAACCTCACCTATGTGCAGGTGCTTGACATCGCGCTGGTGCAGGAATCGCCGAACGGCTTGCAGCTGGTTTCCGTGCAGGATGTTACGCAGCAGGCGGCCAATCCTGTGAACGCGGCCAACGCCGCGGTGAAACAGCCTGTCGCGGCAAACGGCATGGCACAGCAGGCGGCGGCACAGCAGCAGCTTCCCGAACAGCAGGCAGCGGTGCAGCAGTCTCCCGTGCAGCAGGCGGAAACGCAGGCCGAGCCCGTGGAGGTGCAGACTGTGCAGGCAAAGCCCGAAAGCCAGCAGGCACAGGCCGAGACCTTTGCACAGACGGCGCAGGACGATTCCAGCGATCCCGACGCGCAGGCAGCGGTCACAACCGCACAGCAGCCGTTCTTCTCTGACACGGAAAACATGCCTGTGAAGGTGGGCGACGGTGATACCATTGATACGCAGCAGCCCGATTTTGACGCAAAGCTGACGCAGAACGTCGAAAAGGCACTTTCGCAGGGTGAGCAGCGGGTGGAAATCCGTCTGAACCCGGAAAATCTCGGCAGTGTGGTTGTGGAAATGACCCGCAGTCAGGATGGTTCCCTCCATGTGGTGCTTCACACAGAGACAGAAAGCGCAGCGCGCCTTCTGAGCGAGCATTCCAGCACTCTGGGACTGATGCTGCAGAACAACAACCAAGGTGAGGTCCGCGTTGAGGTACGGCAGCCGCAGCAGGAAAATCAGCAGTGGCAGCATCCGGATCAGGACGGCGGACAGAATCACGGCGAACAGCAGCGGGAGCAGCAGGAGCACCGGCAGAGCACGGAGGACTTTTTACAGCAGCTCCGCTTGGGACTCTTCTCCGTCGAGACGCAGGATGACTGAATGTGGGGGTGAACGCATTGGCAACTGATTTTATGCCGATGGGGTTGGAAACGCTGGCTTCTTCGGCATACAAAAAGACGAATTCCGGTTCGAACACAAAGGTAGACGATGATTTTCAGGAATGGCTGGACCAGGAAGGCATTGAAGTCAACCAGCCCGGCGAAGATTTAGGCCTGGACTTCACGGATTACTTACAGCTGATGGTGGCCCAGCTCCAGAACCAGACCATGGATAACGCCATGGACAGTACCGCAATGCTGGAGCAGCTGGTGCAGATGTCCACCGTGCAGATGATGGCCTCCCTTCAGACGAGCATGCAGACGGTCGCGGATGCGACGGCGCTCAACTATGCCGCTTCTCTGGTCGGCAAGACCGTAACAGTCGGCAAGCTGAACGACGACAACGAGATTGAGGAAATTGTCGGCACAGTCACCGGTACCGGTACATACCAGGGCATGCAGGTGATTTTTGTGGACGGCGAAATGTATCCGCTGAGCAATCTGATGGCAGTCGGCACGCTGCCGGAGATTCCCGAAGAGCCCGGTGAGGGCGGCGAAGGAGGAGACGGCGGTGAAGGTGGTGACGGCGGCGGCACCGGAACGGGTGACGGCGGCGACACTACAACAGAAGGCGTCTGACAGAAGGAAACGAGAGGAGGCGGGAGGATGCTGATCCCTGAAATTCAGGCGTTGACCGGGCGGATGCCCGTCACCGGGCAGGAAACCAGTCCTGCGAGGGGATCCGGCTTTGAGGCTCTGCTGCGGCAGACCATGCAGGATGCCGGGAACCGGCAGGTAAACCTGTCCCGCCATGCGATGGAACGCGCACAGGAGCGCGGGATCGAAATGACCCCCACTCTGATGGATAAGCTGAACGACTCCGTGGAAAAGGCGGAAGCGAAGGGTGCGACGAACATCCTTGCACTGGACCGAAGCCTTGCCTTTATCATCAATGTTCCGAACCACAAGGTGATTACCCTGATGCGGCAGGACGAGATGAAGGAGAACGTTTTTACAAACATTGATGGCGCCGTGATCCTGTAACAACAGAGAGCGGGACCATAGCAGGACGCTCTGGGAACTGCCCGACTGGCAGTCTCCCGGCGGCGCCGGAGTATAGAGAAAGAAGGAAACAGGCTTATGGCTTTAACAGCAGCAATGGGTTCCGGTATTGCCGGGCTGAGAGCTTTCATGGATGCTCTGAACGTGGTGGGCAACAACGTCGCGAACGTGAATACATACGGCTACAAGGCCGGACGTGTCACCTTCAGCGAGAGCATTTACAGTACACAGAGCGCAGGCTCGGCCAGTACGGATGTCACTGGTGGTACCAACCCGAGCCAGATCGGCTACGGCTCGAGCGTTGGCACGATCGATCTGGATATGGGAACGCAGGCGCTTGAGAGTACCGGTATGACGACCGACGTGGCTATCCAGGGTGACGGCTTTTTCTTGTTGGGAGATAAGAACGGTGTAGGGGTAGACAGCTTGGACAGACTGATGTTCAGTCGTGTGGGCAACTTCAAGATCGACGATGACGGTTATCTGACGGATGGCAAGGGTAATATTGTGTATGGTTTTGTGTCAACAACGGATAATGCCACTCCGGGTGCAGATAAGGATCCAACGATTAGTACGGTTTTGGTTCCTATCCGTTTGCCCTTAGCTGCAGATGGACAAAATAATACGGAACTTGGCGAAGCAATTTATCCGGGTCAGAATGGTGCCACCAACGTGGATCCTACACCAGGAAATAATAACGTAAATGCAGACGGCAATTGCATTGAATACGAGAATCTCAAGATTGATGACAACGGCAAGGTAAGCTGTACGAATAAGATGACAGGAGATATCGTGACGATTGGTTACATTGCCCTTGGCACCGTGACAAATCCGGCAGGCCTGACCCATACGGATGGCCCGTACTACCAGGCAACGGACAGCGCTGGTGAGATTTCCATCAGCACGCCGAAGAGTTCGGTAACTGGTCCGATGAACAATGGTGCAAATGATGCAGCTGGCAATCAGCCGCCGAACCTTCTCGCGAACAGCGGCACGGGCGTCAAGAGCGGCTTCCTGGAGCAGTCCGGCACGGACCTCGCGCAGGAGTTCGCGAACATGATCATCTACCAGCGCGGCTATCAGGCCAACACGCGTATTGTGACCGTGACGGACACCATGCTGGAAGAGCTCATTAACATGAAGCGCTGATTTTTGAGCCTTTGAGGCTTTGCGCAAGCCAAACACTGTAACGGCACACAAGGTCCACCTGAGCCGGGGGGAGGCTCCCCCGGCCCGGGCTTTGTTTGGGAGGGAGAAGCGTTTATGATTTTACTTCGGAAAATGAACAATGAGACGTTCCTTCTGAACCACAATCAGATTGAATACATCGAATCCATCCCGGAAAGTAAAATTGTGATGATGAATCACGATTACTACATTGTCAAGGACAAGGTAGAGGAAATCATACAGAAAATAGCGGAATATAACGCAAAAGTGATGGATATCAGCCGCAGCCTGAAGGTTGTGGATCACCGCAGGTGATCTCCCTCGGCGTTCCCTGTTTGCGGCTTTAAGAATTACGAGGGGGAATCTGCATGAATATCGTGTACCTGATCGGTATACTCCTGGCTGTTTTCTTTACCTTCTTCGGAATAGCGGCCACTATCTCGCCGGAAACCGGCTTCACGGTGAATTTGGAAACCATCAAGAATTTTGGAGATATTTCCAGCCTTCTCATCGTGGTGGGCGGTACCCTGGCTGTGGTCATTGCCTGCTACCCTAAGCTGGCGCTTTCGATCCCCAAGCATTTTATGATTATGCTGCACTCCAAGACGTTTGATCCGCATCAGTATGTGGATGAACTGATGGAGCTGGCGCAGATCGCGCGTAAAAACGGATTGCTGGCGCTGGAAGAAAAAGCCAACGAGCAGAAGGATCCCTTTTTCAAGCAGGCAATCATGCTGATTGTCGACGCAAACGATCCGGAACGCGTGCGCGGCATCCTGACCAATGAGATTGAACAGGCATCAGCACGGCACCATGAGGTTATCGCCATGTACGAGCGGGGTTCGAACGCCGCTCCGGCTTTCGGTATGATCGGTACTCTGATCGGTCTGATCAACATGCTCAAGGAGCTGGACAGCGCAGACATGACCTCACTTGGCCCGAACATGGCGGTTGCCCTCATTACCACCTTCTACGGCTCCCTTTTGGCGCACGTGGTGTTCAACCCGATTGCGGCCAACCTCACCGCCCGCGATGAGGAAGAGATTCTTTGCCGTGAGATTATCCTTGAGGGAATTATGGCGATTCAGGCCGGTGAAAATCCGAAGTTCCTGCGCGAGCGCCTGATGACCTTCCTGAACCAGAAGCTGTCTGAGGAAAACGAGGAAAGCGAAGGCGGCAAGAAGGGCAAGGCAAAGAAAAGCCGGGGAAAGAGAAAGTAAGCAATATGCGCCGGCAAGGAGGCAGGTCCAATGAAAAGAAGCAATAAAAGCGGCAGCGGCGGCGCAAACTGGATGGATACCTATGGCGACATGGTAACGCTGATGCTTTGCTTTTTCGTGATGCTCTACTCCATGTCTACAATGGATCAGCAGAAATGGGAGCAGCTTGTGGAGGCTCTGAACCCCAGCAGCGTGGAGGACATACAAAATGTGGTGCAGAATCTCCCCGCGAATCCTTCGCAGGGAGATCCGTCGGACACGGCTTCGGCGGTGATCGGTCAATTGACGCAGGAGGATGTGGAGCAGGATCTGGAAGAGCTGTATCAGGCGATTCTGCAATATGTGCAGCAGTCTGGTATCGGCAGTAAGGTGACAGTGGGCAAGGGCAACGGTTATGTATTTATTTCCTTCGACGACACGGTTTTCTTCAACGGAGACAGCTACCAGCTGCTTGATGCGGGAAAGGAAACTCTCGATCAGGTAGGGGAGTCGATCCGGGAGGTGAGTGCCTCTGTCGACGAGATCCGTGTTCTGGGACACACAGCCCAGGCCAACCCCAGTTCGCCGAACGATCCGACCTTCGACCGTTTTCTTGCCTCCAACCGTGCTACAGTCGTTACGGTATATTTGCAGGAAAAGGGAATTGTGGCGCCGTCCCGTATTGTCAGTGTGGGATATGGCCAGTGGAGGCCGGTGGCGCAGAATGATACCACCGAGGGACGTGCGGAAAACCGGCGCGTCGAGCTGATTGTGACAGGGCTTGACCTCGAAGACGGAAACGGAGATGACATTACCAAATATTACACCATGCGCGACGATGCGGGAGTCCCCGCTGAGAGCGGGGCGATACCGCCGGAGGCGGCCTCCGCTGCTCCGACGGAGTCTTCGGCCTCCGTTTCCTCCGCTCCGGCTGCATCCGGATGAAAGCGGAATTTCCTTATCACTATGACAGCTTCTATTACCGGCAAGTTTACTCTGCCTGGGAGGGATGAGAATGGCAGAAGTTTTGTCTCAAAGTCAAATTGACGCGCTGTTGAATGCCGCTCGCAACGGCGAGATGAATTTGGCGTCTACGGCAGAGAACAAGGCGGAAAAGAAATATCGGAAATATGACTTCTACAGCCCCAGAAAGTTTACAAAAGACAGGCTGAAGATGATCAGCGGCATCTTTGAAAGCTACAGCAGAATCATCAATTCCTGGATCAACGGCCTTCTGCACACCTCGTGCGAAATTGAGGTCGAATCGGTCGAGGAACAGCGCTACTACGAATTTTCCAATGCGCTCTCAGAAGGAGATGTCCTGGCCTTATCGGATGTTTCCGTGGAAGGGGAGCCGACATCGGACGGCGCGCCCGTTCTGTTCCACTTTACCACGACCCTGATGCTGAGCATGATGGATCGTCTGATGGGCGGCGACGGTTCCACGGACCGCAGTCTTCCGGATGGCTACAATTTTACAGACCTCGAGCTCAAGCTCTATGAGAATATTGTCCGCGATCTTATTGGAATGCTGGGGAACAGCTGGGTCGATTACATCGACATCGACTTTGCCCTCCGGCGGATTGAGACCAATCCCACGCTGGTGCAGTTGATTGGACTGGATGAAACAGTGGTGATTGTCGGCGCGAGCATCCGCTTTGCAAATGCCTCCGGCCGGATCAGCATCTGTATCCCTGGGATGAAGCTTCTGAATATCTTCTCCCACATGGCCATCACCAACCAGAACCAGCGGAAAAAATCGGAGGACAATTCCGATGAGATTATGGACGTCCTCAAAGGCTCCACACTGGAGATTACGGCGGAGCTGGGACGCACAGAGGTCAGACTGCAGGATATCTATTTCCTGAAAGCAGGCGATGTGCTGGATCTGGGCCACCCCACGTCCGAACCGATTCAACTGTATATCGGAGGAAAAAGGTGGTTTGACGGGAAAATGGGCGTCCAGAACAACAGCATGGCTGTTAAAATTGTAGATACCTGTCATATTCAGGAAAGAGGGGAAAATGAGCGATATGGAACAGAAGATCTTTAATTCGATGGAGCTGGACGCCATCGGCGAGATGATGAATATCAGCCTCGGTTCTTCCGCCACTGCAGTTTCCAATATGTTGAACCATCGGGTCGATATCACCACGCCAACGGTGTCTGTCGTTTCCATTGAAGATTTTACGCTTGGCGATCTGGAACCGGCGATCGCCGTGGAAATCAAATATGTTTCGGGCCTGGATGGGAGCAACATCATGCTGCTCAAGCGCGGCGATGTGAGAACGATCGTCGATATCCTTATGGGTACCGAGACGCCGGATGAGGAATTTAAGCTTGATGAGCTGACGGTAAGCGCTGTCTGTGAGGTTATGAACCAAATGATGGGTGCTGCTTCCACGGCGCTTTCGGATTTCCTCGGCATTCTGGTGAATATTTCGACACCGGAATCCTATACACTGGATGATCTTGACGAGTTCAAACGCAACCATTTCCACAGCGAATGCGGCATGCTGGTTGTGGTTCGTTTCAAACTGGGGATCGAAGATATTCTGGAAAGTGAGTTTGTCAACGTCATGTCGATTGAGCTGACAAGAGAACTGCTGAAGGGCTTCGGCCTGACTGGCAATGGAGGAGAAAAGCAGCAGGCGCAGGCAGCCGCGCCTGCCCCGCAGCCTGCCGCTGCGCAAGATTCCGCTGCGACAATGGATCAGGGCCTGATTGATCAGCTGATGAATCCGCAGGCCGCTGCCCCACAGGCAGCCGCGCCCGCCCTGCAGCCTGCCGCTGCGCAAGATTCCGCTGCGGCAATGGATCAGGGTATGATTGATCAGCTGATGAATCCGCAGGCCGCTCAGCCTGCTCCGCAGCAGGCGCCGGTACAGCCGATGCAGGCTCCGCAGCAGCAGCCCATGCAGCAGATGCCAGTCCAGCAGCCGATGCAGCAGATGCCTATGCAGCAGCCCACCTATTATCCGCAGCAGCAGCCGGTGTATTACCAGCAGCCGAATCTGATTCAGACCAATCCTGTTACCCTGCCGACCTTTGACTTGGGCGATCGTCTGGGCGAGGAGCAGGCGCAGAACCTGGAAATGATTATGTCCGTTCCGCTTCAGGTCTCCGTTGAAATCGGAAGGACAACACAGAAAGTGGATGAAATCCTCTCCTACTCCAAGGGAACGCTGGTGGTGCTTGACAAGCTGGCGGGCGATCAGGTTGACATCTTTGTCAACGGCCTGTGTGTTGCCCACGGCGATGTGGTCGTCATCGATGATAATTTCGGTGTGCGCATCACAGAAGTAGTACATCAGCCCGAGCTGTTCAAACTGCAGAATAAGCAGAAATAAATAAAACATAATACAAACGGAAAAGGATGGATTGACATGGCTAAGATTTTGATTGTGGACGACGCTGCGTTTATGCGCAAGGTGATTCGAGACACCCTGACCAAGAATGGATACACGGATCTGTACGAAGCCGTTGACGGCAAGGACGCTGTGGAGAAGTATTTTGAGCAGCGTCCGGATCTTGTGCTGATGGATATCACCATGCCGAACATGACCGGTCTTGAGGCTCTCAAGGAGATCCGCTCCAAGGACGGCAACGCAAACATCGTCATGTGCTCCGCCATGGGCCAGGAGGCTATGGTTGTTGAGGCTGTGCAGGCGGGCATCAAGGACTTTATCGTGAAGCCCTTCAAGGAAGATCGTCTCATGAAGACCGTCACCAGCATTCTGGGCAATGCCTGAGATTCTTCAGCTTTTGTGGGCGCTTCTCGTCATCATTGCGGTGCTGGCGCTGGCGTATCTGTTTACCCGATACGGCGCCGGACGGCTGAACGGTATGTTCCGTCCGCGCAGGCGCCGTATGACCGTGGTGGAGCAGGTCCCTCTCGGAAGGGATCAGCGTCTTGTGCTGGTGCGCATGGGCGACACGCTTTACCTGCTGGGGGTGACGCCGGGCGGTGTAAGCCGTCTGGAGAAGCTGCCCGCGTCCGAGCTGGAAGCCCTGGAGGAGCCGCCTTCCGGCGATCCGCCGCAGGACGGCGCACAGGGTATGAGCTTCGGAGAAGCATTGAAGAAGGTTATCGACCAGAGGAAAAAATCAGGGAGGCCGTAAGGTGGATTCAATAATCAATGTAAATGGAGAGAACGTCCAAACCATAGAGATCCTTCTGTTGACCACCCTGATCACTCTCCTTCCGTCCATCGTGGTCATGATGACCTCCTTCACGCGCTACATCATTTCCTTTTCGTTTCTGCGCTCGGCCATGGGCCTTCAGCAGAACCCGCCGAACATTGTCCTGATTGGCATTGCTCTGTTCCTGACGCTGTTTACCATGTCCCCGGTGATTTCTGAGATTCAGACAACGGCTTATGAGCCGTATATCGCGGACGAGATCAGCCAGGAGGAATTTATGGCCCGCGCAGAGGTGCCGCTCAAGGAATTCATGCTTGAGCAAACGGAGCAGAGCTCGCTCAAACTGTTCGGGGATCTGGCGGGTCTGGATGAAACGCAGATCGAGGAGCCGCAGGATTTGCCGCTGCGCATTGTGGTGCCTGCGTTTATGACGAGTGAGCTCAAGCGTGCGTTTCTGATCGGATTCTATCTGTATCTGCCGTTTGTGCTGATCGACGTTGTTGTTGCTTCAACGCTGATGTCGATGGGCATGATCATGCTTCCGCCGTCGATGATTTCCATGCCGTTCAAGCTTTTATTGTTCATCGCGCTCAACGGGTGGGAGCTGCTGTTTTCGACGCTGGTACAGGGATTCCGATAAGAAAGGAGGGCGGACGCCGTGGTGGTGGACGTTTTGCGGGAAGGAGTTGGGGTGGCCCTGAAGCTAGGCGCCCCCCTCCTTCTTTTCAGTATGGCGGTAGGCATTCTGGTGGCGATTTTCCAGGCTGTCACACAGATTCACGAGCAGTCGCTTTCCTTCATCCTCAAGATGATCGTGGTGGTGCTGGTGCTTCTGATTGGCGGCGGATGGATGCTGCAAACGCTGCTGGATTTTTCGAACTATCTGTTCACACTGATGTAAGGGCGCGCTATGTTCGATTTGACACAGTTTTATCTTTTTGAACTGGTGGTCATGCGCATCACGGGCTTCGTGGCGCTGACCCCGCTTCTGGGCCGGAGCAATGTCCCCGGAATTGTAAAGGCCGGTTTTACGCTGGTGCTTTCTTATTTCATGATGGGCATTGTGGGCGAAGGCCCTGAAGCGCCGCAGAGCACAGTGGCGCTCATCCTCACGCTTCTGATGGAGCTGGGGGTAGGGTTGGTGATCGGGTTTCTGATGCGCATCACTTTTTCCGTCGTACAGACGGGAGGAGAAATCATCGACGCGCAAATGGGCATGACGATGGCGCAGACGTACGACGCGAGCAGCCAGACCAATATGAGCGTGAGCGCTTCGCTGCTTAACCTGCTCATGATGCTCAATTTTTTTGCGGAGAACGGGCATTATACCCTTCTGCGCATCCTTCTTCTGTCGGGAGAGGCGGTTCCCTATGGGACGGCCGCGCTGGGAGAAGGGATTGCGGATTATGTAGTACAGATTTTTCTGTCCTGCATTGTGCTCTCGCTCAAGCTTGCGATGCCGATTCTGGTGGCGGAGCTTCTGGGCGAGGTTGGAATGGGAATTCTGATGAAGGCGATCCCTCAGATCAACGCCTTTGTCATTAATATAGAGTTGAAGGTTATCATCGGGCTGGTGCTGCTCTTCCTGTTTCTCACCCCGATCAACGAGTTCCTTCTTGGGATTGAATCGGAGATGCTGGATCAGATAGCGCGTGCCCTGGAGGTAATCGGAGCGGGCGGCTGAGCCGTCCCGCCTGCCGTGGAGCGGTATGGGAGTGTGGTGGTGAAGCTTGGCGGACAGCTCCAAAACTGAAAAGGCAACACCGAAAAAACGGCGTGACGAACGAAAAAAGGGCAACATCTTCTTCAGTAACGACGCCGTTTCGGTGGCGGTTCTGCTGTCCGGCTTCTTTGTCCTCAAGCTGACCGTTCCCGGTGCAATCGAAGCGATCTATGATTTTTTGCGGCACTGCATGGAGCTGTCTTCCCAGGAGTCCCCCACGGATTTCGTGGGGGATCTGGGGGATCTGTTCACCAGCCTGCTTCTGGCCTTCCTCAAGGCGGCCGGGCCTGTGCTGGCGGCCACTGTGGTGGCCGGTGTGGGAGTCACTTTTTTTCAGACAAAGCTGCTTGTTTCAGGAGAACTGCTCAAGCCGAAATTCAGCCGCATCAACCCGCTTCAGGGCTTCAAGCGGCTGTTTTCCCTGCGCAGTGTGATTGAGGCCCTCAAGGGCCTGCTCAAGATTGGGATCCTGCTGTATATTGTTTTTCAGTTTCTTTCCAGCGTATATCTGATCTTCACCAAATATCTTTATACTGATCTGGTCAGTGCCGCTTCCCATATGTTTGACCAGCTGTTTCAGCTTGTCATTCAGATCGCCGTCGCTTATATTGTGCTGGCGGGCGCGGACATTTTCTACCAGTGGTGGGATTATGAACGCCAAATCAAGATGTCCAAGCAGGAGATCAAGGAAGAATACAAGCAGACAGAGGGCGATCCGCAGATCAAGGGAAAGATCAAGGAAATGCAGCGCAAAATGGCGCAGTCGCGCATGATGCAGCAGGTTCCGAATGCGGACGTCGTCATCCGAAACCCGACCCACTTCGCGGTGGCGCTGCGCTACCGCGCGGAGAAGGATAACGCCCCCATCGTGCTGGCAAAGGGCCAGGACGAGCTGGCAGCGCGCATCGTGCGCACAGCGCAGGAGCACAAGGTGGCCGTGATTGAAAATGTCCCCCTGGCCCGTGCCCTGTATGCGACAACCGAAATCAACCGGGAAATTCCCCCGGAGCTTTATAACGCCGTCGCGGAGGTCCTGGTTTACCTGTACCGCCTGGATTCCAAGCCGAAGAAATAGGAGCCTGTAGCTTATGAGAAGGATTTTGAATAACGCCGTATCACTGATGGTGGTCGTCATCGTCCTGTTCCTGGTGATACCGCTTCCCACCTTTATGCTGGACGTCCTGATCGTCGTGAATATCGCTCTGTCCATCATGATCCTTATGATCACGATGAACATTTCGGAAGCCCTGGAATTCTCCATTTTCCCCTCGCTTTTGCTTGTCACGACGTTGTTCCGGCTGGGACTAAACGTCTCGTCAACACGCCTGATCCTCTCCAATGGCGGCAACGCCGGTATCGTCATCCAATCCTTTGGTACTTTGATTACCCAGGGAAACATCGTCATCGGCGTGCTGATCTTCCTGATCATCGTGCTGGTGCAGTTCATTGTTATCACAAAGGGCGCGGAGCGTGTCTCCGAGGTGGCGGCCCGTTTCACTTTGGACGCCATGCCCGGCAAGCAGATGGCTATTGACGCCGATCTGAGTTCGGGCCTTATCACGGAGAAGGAAGCGCGCATGCGCCGCTATAAAATCCAGAAGGAAGCCGACTTCTACGGCGCCATGGACGGCGCGACCAAGATTGTCAAGGGCGACGCGATCATGTCGCTCATCATTACCGTCATCAACTTTGTGGCTGGCCTTATTATCGGCGTGGTGCAAGGCAGCGGTGATATCAACAATGTGCTTCAGGTTTACTCCATCGCCACCATCGGCGACGGCCTGGTGTCCCAGCTTCCGGCGCTGATGATCTCCACCGCAACAGGCATGATCGTCACACGCTCCGTCTCCGACGGCAGCCTGAATACGGACGTCGTGGGACAGTTCAAGGCACAGCCGCGCGCCATTATGTCCACCGGTATTATCCTTGCCCTGCTCGGCCTGGTGCCGGGCGCGCCGACCCTCCCGCTTCTGCTTGTGGGCGGCGGTCTGGGCGCGGGCGGCTTTATCGGGGATCGCCGCATGCTTGCGGCGCGTACCGCCGAAGAGCAGGCCCAGCTTGCGGAAAACGCTCTTCCCGAGCAGACGGAAACGCAGGCTGTCAGCGAGTCCGACTATTACAAGGATATTAACAATGTCTATTCTCTCCTGAACGTAGAGCCGATTGAGATGGAATTCGGCTACAGCCTGATCCCTCTGGTTGACGAAACCAGCGGCGGCAAGCTGATCAGCCGTATCGTCATCTTCCGGCGGCAGTACGCGCAGGACATGGGCCTGGTCATCCCGTCGATCCGCCTGCACGACGGCGCATCCCTTGGGACAAACCAGTATATTATCAAGATCCGCGGCGAGGAAGTCGCGCGCGGCGAAATTCTCGTCGACTATTATCTGGCGCTGGAGCCGGAGAACCCGGAGGGAGAGATCGACGGCATCGAGACGATCGAGCCTGCCTACGGTATCCCCTCGCGCTGGATTCTGCCGGAGAACAAGGAAATGGCCGAGATTTACGGCTATACGGTTATCGCGCCGCTCACCGTTATGCTCACCCACCTCTCCGAGACCATCAAAAAGCATGCCAGCGAGCTGCTGAACCGTGCGGAGACGCTTCAGCTGATCGAAAACCTGAAAAAGACAGAGCCGGATCTGGTGAACGATGTGGTACCAAACGTGCTCTCTTACGCCAGCCTCGAGAAGCTGCTTAAAAACCTGCTGCGGGAAGGGATCCCGATCAAGGATCTGGAGATTATCCTGGAAACCGCGGCCGACGCAGCCTCCACCACGCACGATCTCGATATGATCACCGAGCAGGTGCGTGCCGCTTTGAGCCGCACCATCACCCGCAAGTTCTGCGAGAATGGGCAGCTGCGCGTCATCACGCTCGACGCCGAGCTGGAAAAGAAGGTGCTCAGCGCGCTCACGAAGAACGAGCATGGTGTGTATCTCGCGCTTTCTCCCGATGTGGTACAGCAGATTATTGCCCAGCTTGGCGATCTTCGCAAGAAGTTCGCGGAGCTTTCCCAGACACCGATTGTGCTTACCAGCCAGATTATCCGCGTCTATCTGAGCCGCATGATTTCTCAGTTCTATCCGGACGTCTACGTTCTCTCCTTCAACGAGGTGACGGGCAGTGTGCAGATCCAGGCGATCGGCAACATCACCCTTCAGCCCGACGCGAAAGCGGGACGATAAAGGACGGTGCGTGCGATGGACGACAAAAGAAGGGAGGCCCCCTCTGTGCCGCAGGCCGGCGCGCCGGCAGACGGCGGAGCGGATACCAGAGAGCTGCTTGAGCGGTACCATGAAACAGGGGATGAACAGCTTAAGTGGCAGATTGTGCTGCAATACACCGATCTGGTAAAAAAAGTTGCGTTTCAGGCGCGCGGATTATTTAACAGTTTTGCACAATTGGACGATATCATACATGAGGGGATTCTTGTCCTGCTCAACGCGGTGGATAAATTTGACGCTTCCAAGGGGATCAAATTTGAAACATACATTGCCAAACGATTGCGCGGCATGATGATCGATCTGGTGCGCAAGCAGGATTGGGTGCCGCGGCTGGTGCGTCAGAAGGCGGTGCGGCTGAACCGCGCCGCGGAGGAGCTGGCCGGGGAGCTCGGCTGTGCCCCCACCGGCAAGGAGATCGCGGATCGTCTTGGGGTTACTCCCGAGGAATACGAGAATCTGCGCGCGGAGGCGGCTGTTTCCAATCTGATGTCCTTTGAGGCTCTGCTGGACAGCTACGGTTCGTCCGGTGCGGCCGCGAATGAGCAGTATGCTCTCTCCTCCACAGACAGCCCCCCTGAGGAGGTCTGCCAGGAGAAGGAGCTGCACGAGCTTCTCGAACAGGGGATCGATTCCCTGCGGGATAACGAGAAGCTGGTGCTTTCCCTCTACTACGAAAAAGAGTTAACAATGAAAGAGATCGCGCAGGTGCTCGGTGTGAGCGCACCGCGCGTTTCTCAGATCCACAGCGGGGCAATCCAGCACCTGCGGGAGATTATGCAGCAGTACGCAAAGGAATAACCGCGGGAGTTTTCCCTGCATCAAAGGAGTGTGCGGTTTATGACAAAGGGCTTTTACAATCTGACCTCCGGTATGCTTTCTCAGACGAGACGGCTGAATGTGGTGGGCAATAATATGACCAACGTTTCCACCCCCGGATACAAGACGGAGTATTATACGGACACCACCTTCGACGAGGTGATGATCAACCTGGTGGGCAACAAGGATAAAACAGGTTCCCAGCCGATCGGAGAGCAGAGCTATATTCTGGCGCCGGACGAGGCCTATGTCGATTATTCACAGGGCGGCTTTGAGCAGACCGGTCTGAATCTGGATTTTGCTATCCAGGGAGAGGGCTTCTTTGCCATCCAGACGGCGGACGGCGTGGAATATACCCGCGGCGGCAGCTTTTCGCTGGATGAGGAGGGCTATCTGTATCTGCCCGATCACGGCCGTGTGCTGAGCATCACGGGCCAGCCGCTTCAACTTTCCACCGATAACATCACTGCCGACGGTTACGGCAGAATCTCCACCGCCGACGGCCAGTATCTTGGGCAGATCGGCGTGTTTGTGTTTCCGGACAACAACCAGCTTGTCAAAAACGAGAGCGGCCTTTTCGGAGCTAACGGCCAGGCGGCGGCTGCCGCGGGCCAGACGCCGATACTCTGGAAATGGACGGAAAACTCCAATGTTGATATGATCCGTGAGATGACCCTGATGATGACATCCCAGCGCGCCCTGCAAAGTGCGGCGCAGGTGCTCAAGCTCTACGACGGTCTGCTCACAAAGGCTACGAACGAAGTCGGCAGAATGTAACGGATAAGGGGGTAACAGCAGCATGATACAGGCATTTTACAGTGCAGCTCTTGGCGCCCAGCAGCAGATGACCCGCATGGGCGTGCAGGGAAATAATATTTCCAACGTCAACACCTACGGCTTTAAGGCGGAAAAGCCCTCGTTTGAAGCGGCTCTGTACCGTTATGAAAACGGTGTGGACGGCGCTCAGCTTCCGCGCGGCAGCGGCGCCCTCATGGTGTCCACCGCCACGGATTTCTCCGACTCTTCCATTGAGCAGACGGGCCGCAGCCTGGATTACACCATTGTCGGAGATGGGTTCTTTGCGCTTCGCGATCCCGCGAACGGAGAGATTTCTTATACGCGGGACGGCTCTTTTACCCTCTCCCGCTTTCTTGTGAACGGACAGGAAACCTTCTATCTGTCGGACGGTGAGGGCCGCCAGGTGCTCGACGGCAACGGCAACCCCATCGTGGTAACGGATCAGGAGGAGGTACAGCCGATCGGCGTGTATACATTCCAATATCAGGACGGCCTGCAGCATCTGGATGCGGGCCGCTTCGCAGCGCTCCCGAAGAACGGGACCATCACCTCTGTGGCGGATCCCAATCTGCAGCAGGGCTATCTGGAGACTTCAAACACCGATCTGGCATATGAGATCGGCAAGGTGATTGAGGCTCAGCGTTCCTACAGCTACGCCCTGAGAATGGTTACGACAGCCGATGAGGTGGAAACGACGATCAACGGCCTGACGAACTGATAAGGGGGGAACGCGATGAAAAATTTTCATGAGCTGAATGGTCTGGAGCTGGATACGCTTCGTGAGATTGGCAGTATTGGCACGGGAAATGCGGCTACTGCTCTCTCCGGTATGCTGGGCGGCGAGGTACGCATCACCATGCCTGAGGTGCGTATCATGGGCTACAACGAGGCGATTGACTGGATCGGCGGTCCGGAAGCCATTACAGCAGGTGTGCTGGTGCGTCTGAGCGGCGAGATCAATGGGATTATGCTCTCGGTGCAGCAGCTGAAATTTGTCAATTTGGTGCTGGAGCATCTGGTTGATTATAAAATTGAGGATTATGCGGATCTCACCGATATGGAAAAATCTGTCCTTGTGGAAGTTGGAAATATTATGATTTCCACCTTTGTCAACGCCCTCTCGGAGCTGGCGGGAATTACCATCCGCGTTACAGTTCCCTGCTTCGCGGTTGACATGCAGGGGGCGATCCTCTCTGTGCCGATGGTAGAGTTTGGCGGTCAGACGGATTACCTGATGACGATTGGCGCCGACTTTATTATCGATCAGAATGTGGTTCCCTGTCGTCTCCTGCTCTCCCCTGATGTGCTTTCCCTGAATTTCCTTCTGAAAAAGCTGGGGGTTATGGATGCCTGACAAATTGACAGTAGGAATCGCGGATATGAAGATGGTGAAGGGCTCAGGGACCCTGATCACCTACGCGCTTGGGTCGTGTGTCGGGATTTGCCTTTACGATCCGATGATCAAGCTGGCGGCATTGATCCACATCATGCTTCCGCTGAACATGGAGGCAGGACGCAAAACACCAATGAAATACGCCGACACGGGAATCCGCGAGACGCTTAAGGAGATGGAGAAAAAAGGCGCCAGCCGCACGCGCATTGTGGCGAAGATTGCCGGGGGAGCGCGCATGTTTGACGTTTCCGGCGGCGGCAGCCTCGGAACGATCGGCCAGCGTAACATAGACAGCGTTCGCTTGGCTCTCAAGAGAGAGGGGATCCGCCTGATGAAAGAGGATGTGGGCGGCACGGTGGCCAGGACGCTTTTATTTGAAGCTGATACGGGCCGCGGGATTATCCGCAGCTATGGAAAACCTGAAGTGATTATCTGACGGTAAATTGAGAGAAGAGGGGCGGTTACGTTATGGAAAACAGCAGAAGCGGGATTCTCCTGGAAACAGGAACCAATGAAGTGGAAATCATGGAATTCACCATCGACGGCAATTATTACGGAATTAATGTAGCCAAGGTGCGCGAGATTCTGGTTTCCGCGCCGGTGCGTTACATGCCGCATGCCCACCCCGCCGTCGAGGGTATTTTCAAGCCGAGAGATCAGGTGATCACCGTTGTGGACCTGCCCCGGTACCTGAACGATAGGGAAGAGGAAAAGCACGAGAAGGATCTCTTCATTGTCACCAACTTCAACAAAATGTTTATTGCCTTCCGTGTTCACACGGTTGTGGGAATCAACTGCATTTCCTGGCGGGATATTCAAAAGCCGGATAATACCATCTCGAACGGATCGGACGGTGTGGCGACCGGTATTGCGCAGATCGGTGATAAGCTGATCAGTATTCTGGATTTTGAAAAGATTGTCGCGGATATCGCTCCGGAGACCACGATCCAGATCAGCGAGATTGAGGCCATGGGAAAACGCGGCAAGTCTGAGACGCCGATCTGGGTTGCAGAGGATTCCATCCTTCTCACACAGATGATTCGCCAGGCACTGACCAAAGCGGGGTATGTCAATCTGAAAACTTTTCCGAACGGTGCGGAGCTGTGGGATGCACTCCAGCCTCTGCGCGGCCGTACCGATCTGGAATCGCAGGTTTCTGTCGTCATCACCGATCTGGAAATGCCTCAAATGGACGGACACCGCCTCACCAAGCTGATCAAGGATGATAAAGAATTACGTTCCATTCCAGTTATTATTTTCTCCTCGCTGATCACCGAAGAGATGCGCCGTAAAGGTAAGCTGATCGGCGCCGACGAGCAGCTCAGCAAACCGGAGATTGGCCATCTGGTAAACGTGATCGATCAGCTTTTGGAGGATCGCCGTGCCAGCGAGGAAGAGTTCTGACAGATTTTGCAGGAATAAGGAAGAGGGCGTCGCCCGGCTTTTTGCCGGCGCCGTCCTTTTTTTGTTGGAAACTTGTGGGAATTGAGACAAAAGGCTCTTTGTTTTTTACAGGGTTCCGGTGAAATCCTTCCAAAGACGAAAGAATTCTTTGAAAATTTGAGTCTGGCGCTTAATTTTTGGGAAAATCGGACGATGACTAATGTAGATTCCCTTTTACACACAACCTGGTGAATGCCATGGTTTTCTGTGAAAATGGTAAAGTTTTTTAACGATTTCCAAGCCTGATTTCTCCGCGCCGCATGACTGAGGCTGACTGGAGAATAGGAAGGGAGGATATGACAGATGTTTACAGGAATTAATTTTGACAGGGCCATGCCGCTGAGCGGCGCTGCTCCGCAAAAGAGCGTATCCTCCGGAGCGCAGCGGCTTCGAAAGGAACGCCTTCATTACGATTTATTTGAACTTTCACAGCGTCCTGAGGGTGAAGAGAAAGCGATTCAGGAGCTGGTGGGGCAGATTTCCCGGGAAGTGCGCACGCGCCCCTCGCGCGGGGAGCTCGAGGAGCTGCAAGCTCAGATTCGCGAAGGGACGTACCAGCCGGATGCCCGTGAAATTGCGGCCCGGATGCTGTTGATTCGAGAGGAGGAGCTGTAACAGGATGGCTTACGAAGAGTACCTTGCCTTTTTGGAGGAGCTCCTGCATGAGATGAACCATCTCATCGAAATCGGGAAGCAAAAGCTGGAGGCCATTCAAAATCACGAGCTGGATGTCCTCAACGAGTGCATCAAGCAGGAGCAGGCCGTTTCCCTGACGCTCAGAGGATTGGAGCAAAAGAGGGGAAAGCTTCTGGCAGCCATTGGCTGCGAAAAGGTGCCGCTGAGTGAAATGCCGCGCCGCTGTCCCGAGGAACACCGGGCCAGGATGCAGGAGCTGGTCAATCAGCTTCTGACAGCGGACAAGGTTTATAAGAGCGTGCAAGCTCCCTCCCGCACCATTATGGAACGCGATCTGCGCTCTATCCGCAAGGAACTTGAGTCCCGCGGTGTGGAGCAGGAACTGGATGATAATTACAAAACGGCGCCCCCCACCCGCGGGAAAGGGCTGCGAACGGATTTCAGAGCATAAGGAGGCCCAACCATGAGCAGTACATTTGGAACCATTACCACCGTCCGCCTTGGCATCTATGCCTCTCAGAAGGGCTTGGACGTAACAGGCAACAACATTACCAATATCAACACCAATGGCTATACCCGCCAGCGTCTGGACCAGATCAGTCTGGTTGTTTCTGCGTCGGATAAATACGGTTCGCAGTATAAGGCGCGTGTCGGCCAGGGTCCTGTAATCACCGGCATCAGCCAGCTTCGCGATCCGGGCATGGATATTTCCTATCGTAAGGCAAATTCCGATGTCGGTTCCGCCGATCAGATGCTGGCCGGCCTGGAGGATCTTGCTGGTATTCTTGATGAAGTCGGCAAGGGTGACGGCGAGCAGGATGACGGCGTTATCCTCAATCAGCTCAATGATCTGCGCGACCTGATCAACCAGGCCCTGACAAACGGCATTGAGAATTATGAAGGCTCCATTCGTGCGTCCGCCAATGCGCTCTGCACCCAGTTCCACCAGTATGCAAAGGCGCTGGAGGGGCTGATGGAGGACTATGAGACGCAGTTGGATGAGGATACCACCAGAGTGAACCAGATCCTGACGGAGCTGCGCGACCTGAACCTCCAAATCCGCAATTCCGATGTCCGCGGCGATGCCGCTTTGGAGCTGCGTGACCAGCGCAACCTTCTGCTGGATGAACTCAGCGGCTACATGAAGATCGATGTGACCTACAAAATGGTGGATGCCGGCGGCGGATACATGGTCGAGGAAATGAGCGTTAAGCTGGCGGATCGCCCTGCTGATGATCCGGTTTATCTGGTTCAGGGACAGTATGCGGCACAGATTTCTGTTAAAGATCAAAATGGGGACTTTGTGCCGAATTATAATATCACTGTCAGCGGATTGACCAATAAGGATAACGAACCGCATCCGACAAATCCTCAAACGGCTACCACTTTGGGTGATAATGACCTCTATGGTTCCCTGCAATCCCTGCGCGAGCTGCTCACCGAGGAAGGCGAGTATGCGTCGAAAGATGACATTGATAATGTTGATG
>HHCFC01400__coassemble_1245_pt1 | contig 43666 bp, 37 predicted proteins | sample HHCFC01400__metabat2_high_PE_024 | metagenome-assembled genome bin HHCFC01400
GCAGTCAGGTGGCACGATCAAAAAAAGCATACGAAAACGGATTATGGAGGGGTATTTGACGGTTACTCTTCTATCCGCTTTGGTGAGCGTCATTACGATCATATCGTTGAGCGTCTTGTTTGTGTTCTATGCCAATATAACCAGCCTGGATCAAGAGCGCGCAGTACTTTCCAACACGATTTCTTCACACTATCAGTGGCGTTCGGATCTGATCCGATCGCTGGAAAACGGCTCCTCTTTTACGGGCAGCCTCGATCCGCAAACCTGCTCTTTCGGCAAGTGACTCGATGAGTATATGACGAAGAGCGGAGCAAACAGCGAAATCAAGTCGAAGGCACAGCAGCTTATCGAGGGGCACAATGAGATTCACAGCCTGGCGGAGGAATTGCTCCAAACGAGCACCATCAATCTTTTCTTTTCAGAACTGGATCCGAAGGCCTCCGAAGTGATTAACGGGCTGTATGACATTGACAGCCTGTATTCCGCGGAGGTACAGAGCAACACGCGCAGCTTTGAATCCATGATGACGATTATGATCGTTGTCATTGTGTGCGCTGTCATTGCCATCAGTGTATTTTCCATCCTGTACGGGAAAAAACTGGCAAGCCAGATTGCAAAGCCTGTCATGATGGTGGCGGACTGGTCCAAGAACCTCTCCTTTGGCGCGGCCGATTTGGATGTTGCCAGTGAAGAGCTTGCCCGTCTGGAGACGGAAAACGCGGATAATGAAGTCGGCATGATGATCTCCGCTTTCCATACCATGGCGGACAACATCCGGGAGAATATGGCAGTGGTGCAGCGCATCGCGGAGGGCGATATGACAGCGTTTGTCAAGATCCGTTCCCGCCGTGACAGCCTGGGCAAGAGCCTGTACCGCCTGGTACAGTCCAATGATATCATGTTCAATGAGATTGTGGATTCGGCTCATTCCGTGGCAGCCGGAGCAGATGAAATTGCCGCCGCGAGCCATATGCTGGCGGACAGCAGCACCGTGCAGGCATCCGCGGCTCAGCACCTGTCCGATGAGATGAAGCACGTCAGCGATCTGATCCAGTACAATGATGAAAAAGCGCAGGCTGCCTATGAGATCACGAAGGAGATCAAAGAGGAGCTCAGAACCAGCAACGAACATATGAAGGTCCTGTGTGATTCCGTCATCCATATGCGCAATGCTTCCAAGGAAATTGCCACCGTCATGAAAACCATTGATGATATTACCTTTGAGACCAACATTCTGGCTCTCAATGCCGCCATCGAGGCGGCCCGTGCCGGTGCCGCCGGAAAGGGCTTTGCCGTTGTTGCCAATGAAGTGCGTGCTCTGGCTATGAAGAGTGCGGAAGCGGCACAGGAAAGCCATGTCCTCATTGAGAACAGCATTAAGCAAACGGAGCACGGCACGAACATCGCAACAGAGTCCGCTGCTATCTTTGAGAACATCAATGAGAAGATCAGTCAAATCATTGAGATTGTTGAGCAGGTTTCCGGCCTGTCCACCAATCAGATGGAAAGCATCCGGCAGGTTGCCGAGTCTGTGAACCAGATCACCGAAGCGGCCACCAAGAATGCCGCAATCAGTGAGGAGTCGGACGCCTCCAGTCAGGAAATGCGCAATCAGGCTGCTTTCCTGCGTGATAAGATGAAGCACTTCAATCTGCGTAAGCGTGAAAAGGGCAAGGCATATATCCCGGACGAGAAGCAGCATGACGAAGACTTCATTGAGTATGCAAATAAGGCGTATCAGCTCAAGGAAAGCACGGGTCAGTACGGAAACGAGTACATCGATCCCAACGGACGCGACGCAGATGTAAATTAAGCGGACGCCGCATGATCAAGCGTCCGGATGTTGGGGTGTCCCACAGGTTGATTGCTTGTCATTCCCGGTCGTTTCAGGAGGATGCTCCCAGCTTTTGGGACGCATCCTCCTTTTCTGTCACGGCTGGATTTGCGTTGTGAGGAAAGGAGAAGTCATGAAAAAATACCTGCAGCTCGCACTGGCAATCTGCCTGGTGCTGGCGCTTACCGCCGTGGGCATACCGCCCGCCGTTTTTGCGGACGAGGAGGAAACGGTTTCGATCCGCATCGTACACACGAATGATTCGCATGGCCGCTACGCCGCCGGGGAAACGTGTGTCGGATACGCCAAGCTTCAGACGATTGCAGAGGGAGACGGTCACCGCGCCGATCTGATTCTGGACGCCGGAGACGCCTTTCACGGGCTTTCCTTTGCCACGGTGGAGCAGGGTGCGGGTGTCGCAGAGCTTTTCAAAACGATCGGCTACACGGCCATGACGCCGGGGCTCGCGGATCTGAGCTACGGCACGGCGCATCTGAATGAGCTGGAGACGGACAGCGGCACGCCGATCCTGAGCTGCAACCTGCTCGACGGCACAAGTGCACAGCCGGTGTTCACGCCTTCCGTAGGGCTGACCGTGCAGGGAGTGCGCATCGGGCTGATTGGGGTGACAAGCCCGGATCTTCTGGGTGAGCTTGAAATGGAGGATGGGCAGAGCCTGATTCTGGCCGATCCCGCCGCCTGTGTCCAGCAGGAGATCGACCGCCTGCGCAAGGAAGGCTGCACCATGCTGATCGTTCTGGCGCATATGGGCGATTCCTCCCTCTGGCCATGGACCAGTGAACGCCTTATTTCCGAAACGGAAGGCATTGATGTGCTGATTGACGGGCGCAGCCATACCGAGGAAAATCGTATGGTGAGCTGGAAAAACGGGGAAGGACAGGCTTTGTGCGTGCAGACCGGCGCATATCTGGAAAATGTGGGCGTTCTGACGCTGGAGGTTGACCGTGGGACCGGCCGCCCGGTGAATCTTTCCACATCGTGCGAGGATCTGATCTCCGCCGGGGAGGCGATGGAGATCGAGGAGGATGCGGGCATTGCGGCGCAGATTGCCCTGATTGAGAAGCGGCAGAGCGTGCTGTCCGCCTCCTCCGCCGCTGTTTCTTCGCAGCCTGCTTCCTCTGCGGTGCGATCGAAGCCTGTTTCCCCGGCGGTTTCCTCCAGCGCGGCGGTCTCCTCACAAGCGGTGCAGTCCTCCCCGCAGTCCGAGCCGCCCGCGCCGGCGGAGCAGGGGACCTGGGAAATGTTCCCTGTTTTTCTGGCGGCCGCCGTGGTGGTGCTGGTGGCAGTATTTGTCCTGCTCTCCCGGCGCGGACAAGGACGCTGAGAAAAGGCGGACATCGTTTGAAAAAATTTATGAGATTGTAACATTTTATAGCTTTTCAGCGTGTTACCATGAGGGAGATGTTTCGCCGCTTCCTGATTTGGCAGGAAGCGAGGCGAAAAAATCCGATTTTTTTAAAAATTTTTTGATCCGACCCCAAAATTCAGAAAAGAGATTGCGAATGAAAATAATGCAACGATCTATTTTCCATGGACACGGGAAGGAACAACAAAACGGAGCTTCCGCAGAAGCAAGAGGCGTCCTCAGAAGATCGGAGGAAGAGCTGGAACGGCTTGTCCGGGAAAACGAGGCCTTCATTCTGAGGACGGCCTCCGCGGTCTCGCGGCGGTATGTAACGAAGGAAGATGACGAGTGGTCTGTCGCCTTGCAGGCATTTGCCGAGGCGGTGCAGGATCATGAACCGGAAAAGGGAAGCCTGCAGGGCTTTGCCGCCGTCGTCATCCGGCGCCGCCTGACGGATCATTTCCGTAAGAACCAGTCGAGGAGCGCCGAACTTTCCGTCGATCCATCTGTTTTTGAAGCCGATCCCTCCGAAGAGGAGGAAGGCCTTTCGCTCCGGCTTGCGGTGGCAAAGCAGACAACCCGCACGGAGGATTACAGTCTGAAAGAGGAGATCGAGGCGGCAAATCAGGAGTTTTCCGGGTTTGGCTTTTCGTTTTTTGATTTGGCCTCCTGCTCGCCGCGGGCGGGCAAAACGAGGGAAAGCTGTGCCAAAGCCGTGAATACCCTGCTGGATACGCCCCTTTTGCGGGAAACGCTTCTGCAATCGGGCCAGCTGCCGATGAAAGCGCTGGAGGAACGGTCAGGCGTGCCGCGCAAGGTTCTCGATCGACACCGAAAATATATCATTGCGGCGGCGATTATTTTGTCGGGCGAGTATCCGGGTCTCTCCGAATACATGCGCTTCATCCGAAAGGAGCCCCGTTCATGAAAGCAGTCATTGTCGAAATCCGCGGGGACACCGCGGCGGCCCTGGGACGCGACGGCAGCGTTTTTAAAGTGAAAAACCGTGCCTACGCGATTGGGCAGACAATACATGTGCACCGGGTTGCCCTTTCGCGTCAGCTTGCCGTACTGGCCGCCTGTGCGGCCGCCATTTTTCTGATTATTGGAGCGGGGATCCACACCTATGTATCCCCCTATTCGATTGTTACCCTGGATGTCAACCCCTCCCTGCAATACACACTCAACCGCCTGGGCGTCGTTCTCTCCGTGGAAGCGGTCAACGGCGACGGCACCGAGCTTTTGGAGGAGGTCGGCAGGCTGGATAACCGCAGCATTGAGGACGCGATCACCATCACCGTCCGCCAGATTGCGCAGGACGGATATTTCGACGGGGATGACCCGGGAGGCATGGTGATTGCCGCTTCCTGCCGCGATCATCAGGAGGCCGAGCGCCTGGTGGAAAATGTCCGTGAGACGGCGCTGCGGGCCACGCAGGAAAGTGAAAAAGAGGTCGTGGTGGCGGCGATGACCGTCGGTGAGGATCAGCTCGAGCAGGCGCGCGAGCTGGGCGTATCGCCCGGGAAGCTCACGCTGGTGGAGCAGCTTCGCGACACCGCTCCGGATCCCGATTCCATTGATGTACAGGAGTGGCTGGGAAAGCCCGTCAAGGATATCATGAAGGAGACGGCTTCCCAGATCCCACAAAGCCAGGATCCCGCTTTGTCCAGTGGAACAGACAGCGGGGCGGTTTCCGGTGAGACGCCGCCGTCCAGCCAGGATTCCGCGGAATCGAAGTGGCAGGATTCCGGCAAGGTCGATCAGTCGTGGGCATCCTCCGGGGAGGGATTTGCTTCCTCCGGCGGAACCCCGATGGAATACCGTCCAACCGCTCCCCGTCCGTCGCGCAAGGATCCCGTATCCACGGCGGAGGAAAGTGGGGCCGCTTCCGGTTCCGGAGAAGGGGATAACCAGACTTCTGCGGCTTCCAAGGAGGACGGAAAGGAAAATATCTCCTCGCCTTCCGAGACAGAGGAAACCAGTGGAACGGACGTTTCCGAAAGCCACGGGAGCGGGAAGGAAAGCACGGATTCCACAGATACAGCCATGAGCGGCACAGCAGGCAGCTCCACGGGCGAAACGTCCGGCAGTGCTTCCAGTTCGCCGTCTCATGAGGCGCCCGCTGAAAGCGGAGGATCCGCTTCCGCTGCGAAGCCGGAGCAGACGGCTTCCTCGGAGTCCAGCTCTTCGAAACGTTCCTCCTCCAAATCATACGGTTATCCGATGCCTCCGGCTCAGGATCCGAACGTTTCTCTCCCTTGGTGGGAGATGATGGATTGATCATAAGCTTTATTTCCATATATAACAAACTCTCTAAATGAAAGCGGAAGGCCCCACCGGCAAATGCCGGAAGGGGCTTTTTGCCGTCCTTTTGGGTTTGGTTTTCCCCTGTTTTCCTCTTTTTTGTGGAAAATTCGAGATAATCCTGTTTTTTCTTTCCGTTTCGTGCTATAATATCGGAGCATGGCCCACTGTTGTATGGGGTGAGACTCCCTCCCCGGAGGGATTTTTGGAGGAAGATTGGCATGACGGAAACAATCCATCGCCGCAAGCCGGTGTACCCTTTTGCGCCCGGATTGGGGTTTTACAAAATATTCTGGGTGTTTTTTCTTGGATGTGTGATCGGTGTGGTGGTGGAAACCTTCTGGTGCCTGATCACAAAGTTTTACATAGAAAACAGAAGCGGCGTGATTTACGGCCCGTTTAACCCGGTCTACGGACTCGGGGCCGTGGTGCTCACGCTTGGCCTGCACTGGCTTTCCCAAAAGCGCGATCTGTGGATTTTCCTCGGCAGTATGCTTCTGGGCGGCGCGGTGGAATATGTGTGCAGCTGGGTGCAGGAGATGGCGTTTGGCACAGTATCCTGGGAGTACAGTGAGACGCCGTTCAATTTGCAGGGACGCACCAACCTGATGTTTGCCTTTTTCTGGGGAATTCTTGGGCTTTTGTGGGTGAAGGATTTTTATCCGCGCATGTCCGCCTGGATCGAGCGCATTCCTCGCCGGGTGGGAATTCCGCTGACGTGGGTGCTGCTGGTTCTGATGATTTTCAACATGACGATCTCCGGCCTTGCGGTGGCACGGTGGACGGCCCGTGTGCATGGGGAGCCCGCGAAAAATCAGCTGGATGTTTTTCTGGATCAGGCGTATCCAAACGACTATCTCACCCGGGTGTATCCCAATATGATGGTGGTCACGGACGAAAACGGAAACCGGGTCATATAACCGGGAGAAAAATCGAAGAAAATCAGTATGCCGCGAACGAGGGTTTGCGGCATACTTTTTTGTCAAAAAATTTTTTATTGGGATAATTTTCCTTTTTTTAACCGGTTCACCTTTTCGGTGGAAAATTTTTTGAGCGTGGAAGCGGCGCGCGGGAGGTTTTCCACTGGTTTTCAACATCTTGTTGCCTTTCTTTTCAACCATTGACACAGACAACTAGATGTTGTACAATCAGATGCAGTTGTTCCAAGGGAACCGGGAAGAAATCCGCCGGGCGCACCGTGCAGGCCGCGGCGGAAAGGGAAGGAATCACAGAAAGATGCCGAATCAAATCAAAAAGCGCAACGGCGTGATTGTCAAGTTTGACGCGGACAAGATCCGCAGCGCCATCCATAAAGCAAATCAGGCTGTGGGGGAGGAAACCATGACCCCGCAGATGGAAGAAATCCTGACCAGGAAGGTGACGGAGCATGTGGGGGGCGGAAACGTGCCCACCGTGGAGCAGGTACAGGATTGTGTGGAGGAGCAGCTGATCGCTTACGGCTTTGCCCGCACGGCGAAGGCCTATATCCTGTATCGCGCCGAGCATGCCAAGATCCGCGAAGCGGAGAGCACGCTGATGGATATTTACAAGGAGCTGACCTTCCGGGACGCAAAGGACGCGGACATCAAACGGGAGAACGCGAACATCGACGCCGATACGGCGATGGGAACGATGCTCAAGTATGGCTCCGAGGGAAGCAAATATTTCATCAACAACCACGTCCTGCCGAAGGATATCGCGGCCGCGCACATCAACGGCGATATCCATATCCATGACGAGGATTTCTATATGCTCACGGAGACATGCTGCCAGATCGATCTGATTCGCCTGTTCTCCGACGGCTTCTGCACCGGGCATGGTTTCCTGCGCGAGCCGAAGGATATCCGCAGCTATGCGGCACTGGCCTGCATCGCCATCCAGGCCAACCAGAACGAGATGCACGGCGGCCAGAGCGTGCCGAATTTTGACTACGCGATGGCTCCGGGTGTGCGCAAAACGTTCCGCAAATCGTATTTCAAAGCACTCGGGCAGTATTTTGAGGTGTCCCACGGGATGCGCCGGGAGGATGCGAAAGCGCTGGCCGCCGCCGCGCGGGAGAGCATCGAAACAAAGCCGGATCTGGAAAACGGAGACGCTTTCGGCGAGGCGCTCGCAGCCTGGCTGCCGCCGCACCAGCGGGACAACGGCTTTGAGACGATCAGCGAGACGGAAGCCCGCCGGGCGCATGAGTACGCCATGCGCACCGCCGAGGCGGACACAAATGACGCGACCTTCCAGGCCATGGAGGCGCTGGTGCACAACCTCAACACGATGAATTCCCGCGCGGGCGCGCAGGTGCCTTTCTCCTCCATCAACTACGGCACGGATACCTCGCCGGAAGCGCGCATGGTGATCCGCAACCTGCTGCTTGCCACGGAGGATGGCCTGGGAGACGGGGAAACGCCGATTTTCCCGGTGCAGATCTTCAAGATCAAGGAGGGTGTGAATTTCAATCCCGGGGATCCGAACTATGATCTGTTCCATTTGGCGATCCGCACCTCCGCAAAGCGGCTGTTCCCGAATTTCAGTTTTCTGGACGCGCCGTTTAACCTGCAATACTACAAGCCCGGCGATTACAATACGGAGGTGGCCTACATGGGCTGCCGTACCCGCGTGATGGGCAATGTCCATGACCCGGAGCGTGAGGTGACCTGCGGGCGCGGAAACCTGAGCTTTACAAGCATCAATCTGCCGCGCATCGCGCTTGAGGCCAAGGGCGACATTCAGAAGTTCTACAAAACGCTGGATGCCCGGATTGATCTGGTGATCCGCCAGCTTCTGCACCGTTTCCGCATCCAGTGCGGGAAAAAGGTTTATAACTATCCGTTCCTGATGGGGCAGGGCGTTTGGATCGACTCCGACAAGCTCGGCCCGGATGACAGCGTGGGCGAGGTCCTGCGCCACGGCACGCTGAGCGTTGGCTTCATCGGTTTGGCGGAAACGCTGGTGTCTCTGACAGGCAAGCACCACGGCGAGAGCGAGAAGAGCCAGAAGCTGGGATTGGAGATCATCAGCCACATGCGGGAGCGTATGGACGAGGAGAGCCGTCAGACAGGGCTGAATTTCACGCTGCTGGCCACGCCTGCGGAAGGGCTTTCGGGCCGTTTCCTGCGCATGGATCAGAAAAAGTACGGGAAAATTCCCGGCATCACGGACCGCGACTATTACACCAATTCGTTCCATGTACCGGTGTATTATCCGATCAGCGCGTTCCGGAAAATCGAGCTGGAAGCGCCGTATCATGCGCTGACGAACGCGGGCCATATCAGCTATGTGGAGCTGGACGGCGACGTCTGCCGCAACCTGGAAGCGTTTGAGAGCGTTATCCGCTGGATGCAGAAATGCGGCGTTGGCTACGGCAGTGTCAATCATCCCGTGGACCGCGATCCTGTGTGCGGCTATACGGGTGTGATCGACGACGTGTGCCCGCGCTGCGGCCGCCGCGAGGGCGAAGGTGTGAGCGTGGAAAAGCTGCGCGAACTGAGAAAGAAATATCCGTCCATGCCGCGTTTTGTCGGCCTGGAATAAGAAAAGAGCCCCGTTTGGGGGACAGATACCGAGAGGAAAGAGAAGGGAGAACAGAAAAGCATGACACAGAAGGTTACCATTTCGAGCAAAGACAATATGGTGGGTGAGGGCGTCGGCTTTGACCGCATCCGCCGCATCACTGGTTATCTGGTGGGAACGCTCGACCGCTTCAACAATGCCAAGCGTGCCGAGGAAAGCGATCGCGTCAAGCACGGCATGTGAGGACAGCAAAATGAAGCTGAGAATTGCCGGGACTGTCGGGGACTCCATCGTCGACGGACCCGGCCTTCGTCTGACCATTTTTGTGCAGGGCTGCCCGCATCACTGCCCCGGCTGCCACAATCCGCACACGCACGATTTCGAGGGCGGGCGCGACACGACGGTGGAGGAGCTGTTCGCCGCGTACTGTGAAAACCCGCTTCTGCGGGGCGTGACGCTCTCGGGAGGAGAGCCGTTCTGTCAGCCCGCGCCGCTGGCCCAGCTGGCGCATCTGGTGCATGCGCACGGCGGTGACGTGTTCTGCTACACCGGCTACACCTATGAACAGCTTTGCGAAAAGCAGGATCCGGCGGTGGACGCGCTGCTCGGGGAGATTGATGTCCTCATTGACGGCCCGTTCCTGCTGGAGGAGAGAGATCTCACGCTCCGGTTCCGGGGCAGCGCAAACCAGCGGATGATTGACATTCCGCGCACGCGGGAGGCCGGGGAGATCGTTCTCTGGGAGTAAGGAATTCAGCCTGCCGCTCCGTGTTTACCGTATCTGATAAAGACGGAAAAACGCTCCTTTGTGGCTGTGATGCCATGGAGGGGCGTTTTGCATGTGCGCAGGACGGAAACCCACGGGATGCGGGAGCATGTGCAGACCGTCCCGCGACGCCGGGGTGAAATTTTGCGCTACACTCACGAGCGGGCCATTGCGTGCAGGCTCAGCCTGCCGGCGGTCTTGCCGACGGGTGCGCGAATTGTGTCCAGATTCAATCTGGATTTATTGAAAGAAAGTGTTGAAAAGTTATTTCTTTTTGTGTAGAATAGAATAAATAGGAAAAGAAATCAGGATTCTATAGGACAGAAAGGCAACCGGCGGGAAAAACCTGCGGGCGGTCAGCTTTGCGTTTGCCTTATCTCATTTCTTGATAAAGTGAGGGAGATTCATGTCAAACAGATTATTCCAGGGCGTTATCCACCAGATGCGCGACGCGATTGACCGCACGATCGGCGTGGTTGACGAGACGTCGGTGATTATCGCGTGCAGCGAGCTCGGACGCATCGGGGAGGTCAACGACAACATCACGGCTGAGGTTATGGCGGCTCCCAGTACCTTCGTGCTCAACGGCTATACCTACCGTTCGTTCGGCAACCATCCGCGTCCGGAGTATGCGGTGTTCGTTTCCGGCAACGATCCGGAGGCCGCGCGGTATGCCTCGCTGCTGGCCGTGTCGCTCAACAGCATCAAGCAGTATTATGATGAGAAGTACGACCGCGGGAATTTCATCAAGAACGTGATTCTTGACAACATCCTGCCGGGCGATATCTATCTCAAGGCGCGCGAGCTGCGCTTTAATTCCGACGTCAGCCGCGTGTGTATGCTCATTAAAATCACCAACAAGACGGATGTTTCCGCCTACGACGTGGTGCAGAACCTGTTCCCGGACAAGACGAAGGATTTCGTCATCAACATCAACGAGACGGACATCGCGCTGGTCAAGGAGATTCGCACCGGCATCGAGCCGCGCGATCTGGACAAGCTGGCGGGATCGATTGTCGATACGCTTTCGAGCGAGTTCTACACGCACTGTGTCGTCGGCATCGGCACGACGGTCAGCGGCATCAAGGATCTGGCCCGCTCCTTCAAGGAGGCGCAGGTCGCGCTGGAAGTCGGCAAGGTGTTTGACACCGAGAAGCCGATTGTCAGCTATGACAACCTGGGCATTGCCCGCTTGATCTACCAGCTGCCCACCACGCTCTGCGAAATGTTCCTCAGAGAGGTGTTCAAGCGCGGATCGATCGAGTCGCTGGATCATGAGACGCTGTTCACCATCCAGCGTTTCTTTGAGAACAACCTGAATGTTTCCGAGACGAGCCGCAAGCTGTTTGTGCACCGCAATACGCTGGTTTACCGTCTCGAGAAAATCAAGAAGATTACCGGCCTTGATCTGCGCGAGTTTGAGGACGCAATCGTCTTTAAGGTGGCGCTCATGGTCAAGAAGTATCTCTCTGCCAACCCGGTGAAATTCTGAGCGGAGCAGAGGGCGCACCGGTGAAAGATTACAAAATAATTACAATTTTATTCTTTTAAAGAATAAAAAGCGCAGCGTCCCTTGGTATTATGGTAACATGCCAGCAAAAGGACGCTGCGCATTTTTTGCGGTCATTCGGGCCGCCTGCGGGTAAGTTTAGGTTTTTTGTTATGCTGCGGAAATGAGGTTGCATTCTTGTGATAACGTTTCAGAATGTCAGCAAAATGTATCCAAACGGGACACATGCGCTGCACCATGTGAATTTGAATATTGACCAGGGCGAGTTTGTGTTTATTGTCGGCTCCTCGGGAGCGGGCAAGAGCACCTTTCTCAAGCTGATTATGTGTGAAGAACGGCCGAGCGAGGGAACGATCATCATCGGGGACACGGTGGTGACGGACCTCAAACGCCGCCAGATTCCGTATCTGCGCCGGACAATGGGGATCGTGTTCCAGGATTTCCGGCTGATTGACAATATGACGGTGTATGAGAACGTCGCGTTCGCCATGCATGTGGTGGGCGCGCCGAACCGCGAGATCCGCCGGAAGGTGCCCATCATCCTGGGGCTGGTGGATTTGGAGGACAAGGCCCAGTGCAAGCCCGCCGAGCTTTCGGGCGGCGAGCAGCAGCGCGTCGGCCTGGCGCGCGCCCTGATCAACAATCCGAAGCTGATCATCGCGGACGAGCCCACCGGCAACGTGGATCCGGCCCTTTCCTTTGAGATCGTGGATCTCCTCAGTGAGATCAACCGCCACGGCACCACGGTACTGATGGTGACGCATGAACATAGCCTGGTCAAACACTTCCACCGCCGCATTGTGGAGATCCACAACGGGCGGATCGTCGCGGATTCCGGGAAGGAGGCGATGATCCGGTGAAGCTGAGCAGCCTGGGATATCTTCTCAAGGAGGGCGCCAGAAACATCTGGTCCAACCGGACGATGAGCTTCGCCTCGGTGGGTGTTCTCGTCTCATGCCTTCTGCTGACGGGCGCGGCCGTGCTGTTCTCCATGAACATCGACAGCGCGATGCAGAGCGTGGAGGGCAGCAACTCGATCACCGTGTACTGCACGCAGGGCCTGCCGACGCTCAAGGCTGTGCAGGTGGGTGAACAGATCAAGAACCTGGAAAACATCAGCGAGTGCGAGCTGGTGCCGAAGGATCAGGCGGTCGAGGAAATGCTTGACATGCTTGGAGACAACGGCACGGTGCTTCAGGGGCTGATGGGAGAGGACAACTTCCTGCCGGACGCATATCGCATTTCCCTCACGGATCTGTCGAAGTATGAGGAAACCGCCGCGCAGATTACCGCGATCGAGGGTGTGGAAAAGATTATCGACTATTCCAATATCGCGAACCAGCTGACACAGCTTGACGATATGGTGACGACGGTGTGCTTCTGGATCATCCTGCTTCTGGGCGTGGTTTCCCTGTTCATCATCGCGAACACCATCCGTGTGGCGCTGTTCTCGCGCCGGGTGGAGATCAGCATCATGAAATCCGTGGGCGCCACCAACTGGTTTGTGCGCGTGCCGTTCATCGTTGAGGGCCTTTTGATCGGTCTGGTGTCGGGCGGCCTGGCCAGCATCATCCTGAATCTGGCCTATGACAGCGTGATGTCCTCGCTTTCGGTGCTCAGCTTCTTCACACCTCTGCCGCTTGGGCCGTACCGGATGCGGATTGTGCTGATTTTCCTGCTGGCCGGATCGGCGTTCGGCGTGCTGGGTGGATTGATTTCGATTGGCCGCTATCTGAAAAAGGACGTCGGCGGCCTTGTGACGCTGTAAACCGTGGATTAGGTTCCGATGGGAGGGAATGCAAAGTTGAAGGGAAAATTCTGGAAACGTTTGGGTAAGCCTGTTTTGGCGCTGGCCCTGGCTCTCTGTGTCGCGCAGGGGACGGGAGGCTCCGCCATTGCCGCGACGCTCACGGAGCTTCAGCAGGAGCAGGCGCGCCTGGAGCAGGAGAAAAAGGAAAATGACGCGAAGCTGGCCGAGCTCAAAGCGGATCAGTCGAAGCAGCAGGAATATAAAGATGCGCTTGACGCGCAGATGCAGAATCTGCAAAGCCAGATCGACGGGCTGAATACCCAGATCAACGATCTGGATGCCTCCATCTCCGAGAAAAACGCTGCTATCGCGGAAAAGCAGGAGAACATTGACCGCGATGTGGAGACGCTCAAGGATCGCCTGTGCGCTATTTATATGATGGGCGACGCGAGTACGCTGGAGATTATTTTGCAGTCGGAAAGCGTCATTGACATGGCACAGAAGGTGGAGCTTCTGAACATGATCACGGAGCACGACACCAAGATGATCCAGCAGCTTTCCGCCGATATGGAAGCGATCGCCGACGAGAAAGCCGAGATTGAGAGCCAGAAGGAAGAGGTCGCGGCCGCGCGCACCGAGCTGGAGGCAAAGGGCAGCGAGCTGGCTTCCGTGCAGGCCGAGGCGGAGCGTGTTCTGGAGGAACTGAACCAGAGCGTGGAGTCCGTGCAGGCCGAGAGCGACCGCATTGCGCAGGAGAAGGCGCAGGCGTCCGCGGAGATTGACCAGTGGTGGAAGGATTATTACGCCCAGCAGGCAGCCCAGAACAACAATTCTTCCGGCGGCTCGTCCGGTTCGTCCGGCAGCGGCGGATATGTCAGCACGGGCAACTTTACCTGGCCGGTGCCGGGCTTTACGAATATCAGCTGCGGCTACAGCAGCGGGCACAGGGCGATCGATATCTCCGGCGGCGGGCGCACCATCTACGGCACGCCGATCGTCGCGGCGGATTCCGGCAAGGTTGTGACCGCAACGTACCATTACAGCTACGGCAACTATGTGATGATTGACCATGGCGGCGGGTATTCCACCCTCTACGCGCATGCGAGCAGCCTGGCTGTGAGCGCGGGGCAGACGGTGACAAAGGGCCAGACTATCGCGTATGTCGGCAGCACCGGCAACTCGACCGGCCCGCATCTGCATTTTGAGGTGCGCGTGAACGGCAACCGTCAGAACCCGTTCAACTGGTTCAGCTGATTGTTTCACCGGGTCGAATGATTTTTCGGCGGGGCCTCCCTTTCCAACAGGAGGCCCCGCCGTGACGCACGGAAAGGAAAGCGCAATGAAAAAGCATCGAAACCGGCTGGCCGCGGCGCTGCTCGCCCTGCTTCTTCTTGTTCTGCCCGGACAGGGAGCCTTTGCCGCGACGCTCCAGGAGCTCCAGCAGGAGCAGGCGCGCCTGGAACAGGAAAAGGAAGAAAACGACGCGAAGCTGGCCGGGCTCAAGGCGGATCAGTCGAAGCAGCAGGAATACAAGAATACCCTTGACGCGCAGGTGCAGAACCTGCAAAGCCAAATCGACGGGCTCAACGCGCAGATCAGCGGGCTGGATGCCTCCATCTCCGAAAAGGATGCCGCGATCGCAGAGAAGCAGAAGAACATCGATCGGGATGTGGAAACGCTCAAGGAGCGTCTGTGCGCTATTTATATGATGGGAGACGCCAGCACGCTGGAAATCATTTTGCAGTCGGAGAGCGTCATCGATATGGCGCAGAAGGTTGAACTGCTCAACATGATTACGGAGCATGACACAAAGCTGATCCAGCAGCTTTCCGCCGATATGGAGGCAATCGCTGCCGAACGGCAGGAGATCGAGAGCCAGAAGGAGGAGGTCGCGGACGCGCGCAGCGAGCTGGAAAGCCGCCGCACCGAGCTGGCTTCCGTACAGGCGGAGGCTGATCGCGTGCTGCAGGAGCTGAACCAGAGCGTCGCGGCCGTGCAGGAGGAGAGCGAGCGCATCGCGAAGGAGAAGGCGGAGGCCGACCAGGCGGTTGACGACTGGCTCAAGGACTACTATGCCTCGCAGGCCCAGGGGGGATCCTCGGGAAGCGGCGGCTACACGAGCACGGGCAATTTTACCTGGCCGGTGCCGGGCTTCACGCGCCTGACCACCCAGTTTCAGGAATGGACGTACGGCGGATACCACCGTGGAATTGACATTGCCAGCACGGGCGGGCGCAGCATCTACGGCGCTCCCATTGTGGCAGCCGATTCCGGCAAGGTGATCAAGGCGGGCTGGAACAATTCCTACGGCAACTGCGTGTACATTGACCACGGCGGCGGATATGTCACCCGATACGCGCACGCGAGCAGCCTTGCCGTCAGCCAGGGGCAGACGGTGACGAAGGGCCAGACCATCGCGTATGTGGGAAACACGGGCGATTCATTTGGCGCGCACCTGCATTTCGAAGTGATTTTGAACGGGACGCTGCAAAATCCGATGAATTATTTCTCGTAAGCGGCCAGGCCGCCGGAGAGAAGGAGAGGAACGCATGAGCAGAAAAATATCCCTCGGCGCGGGCATTGCCCTGGCGGCGGTGGCGTCGGCGATTACAGTGTCGCTGACCTATGTATACGCGATGAACAGTTTCAATGAGAAGATGGCGGACGTCAACGAGCGGCAGGCCATGTATACAAAGCTCAGTGAAATCGATCAGAAGGTGCGCCAGGACTATGTGGGCAGCATCGACGAAAAGACGCTTGAGGATGCGATCTGCACCGGCTATGTGGCCGGACTGGGGGACGCGGGCGCGAAATACTATTCCGCGGAGCTGTTCCAGCAGTATCAGGCGGGGCTGACGGGCAAGAATGTGGGCGTCGGCGTCACCACGGTGCAGGACGAGGACGGCAATATGGAGATTGTTGACGTGCTGCCCGGATCGGCGGGCGAGAAGGCCGGGCTGAAAAAGGGCGACGTGGTGGTTGCCCTGGACGGCAAGGAGGTTGTGCGCCTGACATACGGCGAAGCCGTGAACAAGCTGGACGGTCAGGTTGGCACGACGGTGGAGCTCACGGTGCTGCGCCCGGCGCAGGAGGAGGGCGGTACGGCGGAAACGCTGTCCTTCCCCGTGACGCGCGCCGAGTATGTGCAGCGCACCATCACCTCCGCGACGATCAACGGCAACGTCGGCTATTTGGCTGTTTCCCAGTTCCGCGAGGGAGCGGACAACCAGTTTAACACCGAGCTTTCCGCATTGCTGAAAAGCGGGATCTCCGGGCTTGTGATCGATCTGCGCAACAATTCCGGCGGCGACATGGGGATCATGTCCGGAATGCTGGACGTGCTTCTCCCGGCCGGCACGATGGTGAGCAGCCGCGACAGCGCCGGTACGGTGGAGGTGGAGTATACCAGCTCCGCCAATGAGATCGGCATCCCGATCAGCGTACTGGTCAACGGCTCGACCTACGGCGCGGCGGAGCTCTTCGCCGCCGATATCCAGGATTACAAAAAAGGGCTTGTCGTCGGGGAGCAGACGGCGGGGCGCGGCGAAAAGCAGGATATCATCCAGCTTTCGGACGGCTCCGCGGTGATGCTGTCCGTGGCGGAATATCTGCGTGTCGGCGGGGATGCGTTCAGCGGCACGGGAATCACGCCGGATGTGGAAAAATCGCTGGACGAGGAGCAGGCCGCGCTGCTGGCCCGCCGCCAGCTTGCGCCGGAAAACGACGCGCAGGTGCAGGCCGCTGTGACGGCGCTTGTGCAGCAGGGAGCGGCTGTCTCGCAGCTGCCCGGCTCCTCTTCCCAGGACGCTTCCTCCGAGCCTGCGGAGAGTGGAGAGAGCGATGCTTCGTCCACAGCGGAGGGTGACAGCTCCTCCGAGCCTTCTTCCGAAGCAGAATAAACAAGCGCCCGTTTCTGTGTCAAACAGAGCGGGCGGCTTTTGTGCTTTTTGGTCTGCTTTTTTGGAATACCTTACAATCTTTTCTGTCTTTGTTGCTTTTGGTTGAATTAATTCAGGGAAATGTTATAATAAATCTATATTTGCTGGAAAAGTTTTGCCAAAGAGGGAAGAAATTGTGTGCTTTGAGCACAGAAAGCCACAGGAGACAGAACCTTCTGCGGTACAAAAAACAGAAGGGGTCTGAGACGGAAGCGGAGGTTAAAAACATGACACAGTTTCAGGTTGTGCCGTGCGGGCAAAGTCCGATTGTATCGTTTGCGGCGGAGGAATTGATCCGCCATTTTCAGATGGTGGGGTGCTCTGCGTTTCCCGGGAAATGGCTGCCGGGGCAGACACGGGAGCCGGGAGTCATTCTGCTCGGAACAGTGGAGGATGTGGATCCAGGAAAGCCATTTGAGGGCCTGGAGGATGCGGAGCTTGATGATGCGGTGCGGATCCGTGTGAGCCGCGAGGGAGGGATCCTCGCGGGGAGCAACGAGCGCAGCGCCCTGCTGGCTGTTTACCGCTTTCTGCGCGAACTGGGCTTTCGCTGGGTGAGGCCGGGAAAGGACGGCGTGTGTGCGCCGGAAAAGGGATGGAAAGAAAAAATTCCGGTTTTCCTCGAGGAAAGGGCTTCCTTCCGGCATCGCGGAATCTGTATCGAGGGAGCGGAATCGGTGGAAAACATCCTCGATCTTCTGGACTGGATGCCAAAGACAGGCTACAATGCGTATTTCGTCCAATTTGACGACGCATATATTTTCCTCAACCGCTGGTATGCGCATGAAAACAATCCTCTGCTTCCGCCGCAGCCGGTTTCCCGCGGCGAAGGGGCGAGAATGACCGAATGGATTATCGAGGAAGCGCACCGCCGCGGTTTGCTGTATCATGCGGTGGGACATGGCTGGACGACGCGGGTGATGGGGCTGCGCGACGACGGCTGGGAAAAGACACAGGAGCCGCTGCCGGAGACGAAGGGCCTGCTCGCGGAGATAGATGGACAGCGGACGCTGTTTCACGGCGTCCCCACCAACACAAACCTGTGCTATTCCTCCCCTGAGGTGGTGGATCGCTTTGCCGGGACTGTGGCGGAATATGCACGCCAGCACCCGGAGGCCGACTATCTGCATGTCTGGCTGGCGGATGCCTTCAACAATCAATGCGAATGCCCAGCGTGCCGGGAGCATCTGCCCACGGATCTGTATGTGCAGATTCTCAATGAGATCGACCGGCGCCTGACCGCGCTGGGCGTGCGCACACGCATTGTCATGCTGGCTTACCAGGAGCTTTTGTGGGCGCCGGAGAAGGAGCGCCTGCATAACCCGGATCGCTTTGTGCTGATGTTCGCGCCGATCAGCCGTTCCTTTGAGCACTCTTACGCGGAGCCGGAACCCCCGGCTCAGGTGCCCGCCTATCAGCGCAATCACATCACGATGCCGGTGGGGATCGCGGAAAATACCGCGTTTCTGCGCCGGTGGCAGGAGGCATTTTCCGGGGATTCGTTCGACTATGATTATCACCTTGGGCGCGCGCATTACGGGGATCCGGGCTACCAGCGGATTTCTGAGGTGCTGTGGGAGGATATCCGCAGCCTTCCTGAGCTGGGCCTGAACGGGATGATGCTCTGTCAGGAGCAGCGCGTCGGCTTCCCTACCTGGATGCCGAATTATACGGGCGGCATGACGCTTTGGAATCGCTCCACGGATTTCAAAGAGCTGACGCGCGACTATTTTTCCCACTGCTTTGGGGAGGGCTGGGAGGAGTGCCTGGCCTACTGTGAGCTTGCGTCCCGCTCGTTCTCCATGGATTTCTGGAACGGCAAAAGGGTGAATCAAGAGGAAGTGGCCGCCCGTCTCGAATCCTTCCTGAAGGAACAGAAGCGGTATGAGACAAGCCTTCCGCAGTGGGAAAACACCGGCGAGCCCGTAAGGAGCGCACGCCGGGTGCTGCGCGAGCATCTGCACTATGCCCGCCTGTTTGCACAGGCTCTTCTGTGCCGGGCAAGGGGAGAGGAAGAGGGGACACGCGAACACTGGCGGGAGTTCACCGCATGGATCCGCGAACATGAGATGTCGCTTCAGCCGTGGCTGGACGTATACCGCATTGTGGAGATTGGACAGAACTACACCGGTTTTTCGGAGTAAGCGGCGCAGCAAAGTCAAATTTTGTAAAAGCCCCGGACAGCAAGGAGGAAGGCGGATGAAAGGGAATCTTTTGATTATGCACGGAGGAGGTCCGACAGCGGTGCTCAACTGCTCGCTGTACGGAGCTGTGACCGAGGCGCTCGGCAGCGGTGAAGTGGATCGCGTTTACGGAGCGAAAGGGGGAAGCGGCGGCCTGCTGCGGAAGGAGCTGTTTGATTTTTCCTCTGTGTCCCGGGAAGAGCTGGAACGGCTCAAAACGACGCCTGCCACAGCCCTCGGCACGTCGCGCGACGCGCTGGAAACGGAGGATTACCGGCGCATGGAGGAGATTCTTCGTGAGCATAACATCCGCTTTGTTCTGATGAACGGGGGCAACGGTACGATGGATGCGTGCGGCAAGCTGGAAGCGGCGTGCCGCGGAACGGGGATCCGTGTGATGGGGATCCCGAAAACGATGGACAACGACATTGCCGTGACGGACCATTGTCCGGGCTTCGGGAGTGTCGCACGGTATATGGCCGGGACCATCCGGGAGCTGGGCGTGGATGTGCGCAGCCTGCCGATCCATGTCGTGGTGGTGGAGGCGCTTGGGCGCAACGCGGGCTGGACGACGGCCGCCGCCGCTCTCGCGCGGGAGCAGGGCGAGAACGCACCGCACCTCCTGTATCCCCCGGAGCGTCCGTTTGTGGAGGAGGAATTTCTGGAGGAAACGGCAGCCATGCAGCGCAGATACGGCGGCGTGGTGATCGTCGCGAGCGAGGGCCTGCACGGTGCGGACGGAAAGCCGATCGTTGAGCCGATTTTTCAGACGGGCCGTTCGACCTACTTCGGGGACGTTTCGTCCCACCTGGCCCAGCTGGTTGTGCGAAGGCTGGGGATCAAGGCCCGCAGCGAAAAGCCGGGGATTCTGGCGCGCGCGTCCATCGCGTGGCAGTCGCCCGTGGATGCCGCCGAAGCCGAGGAGGCCGGACGCGCTGCCTGCCGTGCCGCGCTGGCGGGAGAGAGCGGCAGTATGGTAGCCTTCCGCCGCTTGCCGGGAGAGGAATACCGCTGCGAGACATTCCTTGCACCGATCGAGCAGGTGATGCTTGGAGAACGCACCATGCCTGCGGAATATCTCAGCGGCAGTGATGTGACAAGGGAATTCGTCGACTGGTGCCGTCCGCTGATTGGACCGGAGCTGCCGCGCATGGCACGGCTGTTCTGATTGCCCCAATGGACACAGGAAACAAGGAGGTATTTGGATGCAGTATTATCATATTTCTCCACAGGAACTGGGAAAGGACGCCAAGCTGCCGATCGTGAAGCTTGGCGAATCCGGTGAAGTATTCTATGAGCTGGCCGCCGAGATGTGCGCCGTGATCCGGGAAAACAATGCCGCCGGAAAGCATACGGTGCTGATCTGCCCGGTGGGGCCGGTGGGACAGTATCCGATTTTTGTCCGTCTGGTCAACCGGGAACGCCTTTCGCTCCGAAACTGCTGGTTTTTGAATATGGACGAATACCTCACGGACGATGGCGAATGGATCGACGAGACAAATCCTCTTTCCTTCCGGGGGTTCATGAATCGGGAGGTATACGGAAAAATTGATCCGGAGCTTCTCATGCCCCCAGAGCAGCGTGTGTTCCCGGATCCGAAGGATCCCGGCCGCATGACGGCTCTGGTGGAGAAACTTGGCGGCGTCGATGTCGCCTTCGGCGGGATTGGCATCACAGGCCATCTGGCCTTCAACGAACCTCAGCCGGAGCTGACGCCGGAGCAATTCGCCGCACTCCCTACACGTGTGCTGGAAATTTCCCCTGAGACGCGCGCGACAAACTGCGTGGGGGATCTGGGCGGCGCGCTGGAAGATATGCCGCGCCTGTGTGTTACCATCGGGATGAAAGAGATCCTTTCCGCACGCAAAATCCGTCTGGCGGTGTTCCGCGACTGGCATCGTGCTGTCTGCCGCCGCGCCGCCTACGGTGAGGTAACGGCAGCCTTCCCGGCCACGCTGGCCCAGCGTCATCCGGACGCTGTTCTGTATGTCAACGCCAATGCCGCACAGGCCGCTTATTAAGGAGATGGATATGGAACATTCCTTTTATCTGAAAAATGCCCTTCTGCTGGCGGACGGTGCGTTCCGTCCGCTGGACGCAGTGGTGGAAAACGGGAAAATCACGGGACTTTCGGCTTCTTACGCAAATGACGGCGATCTGCCGGAGCTTGACGGCAAGGGGATGCGCGTGCTGCCGGGCTTTCTCGATCTGCATACGCACGGCGCGGACGGTGTGGACGTGAACGCCGCGAGTGCGGAGGATCTGCGGAAAATCGGACGCTTCTTTGCTTCGCAGGGCGTGACAGGGTGGCTGTGCTCCATCCTCACCGACACGCCGGAGGTGACTCTGTGGTGCATTGAGCAGGCAAGGGAGGTCATCGAGGGCGGCCCCTACGACGGCGCGCCGCTGCTTGGGATTCATCTCGAAGGGCCATGCCTGTGCACGCAGTATAAGGGAGCGATGCCGGAGCACCTGCTGATGAAGCAGGCCGACGCGGATTTCTTTGCGCGCTGCCAGCGGGCGGCGGGCGGTCATGTGCGCTATGTGACGCTCGCGCCCGAAAACGAGGGCGTGCCCGAGCTGATCCCGCGTTTGAATGCCATGGGAATCGTGTGTGCGATGGGGCACAGCGGGGCCGGGTACGATCGCGCTATGCAATGCGTCCACGCCGGTGTGCGTTCGTCCACGCACCTCGGCAACGCCATGCGTCTGTTCCACCAGCACGATCCGGCCATCTTCGGTGTGGCGCTGGAAACGGATGTGTATGTGGAAGCGATCTGCGATGGCCGCCACCTGCATCCCGGCGCTGTCCGGCTTTACCTCAAGGCAAAGGGGTGGAACCGCGTCCTGGCGGTGACGGATTCCATCATGGCCGCCGGACTGCCGGACGGTGCGTATAAGCTCGGTGTGAACGATGTGATCGTGGAGGATGGAGACGCGAAACTGCCCAGCGGCGTGCGTGCAGGCTCCACTTTGACGATGATCCGCGCTCTGCGCAATATCGCCTCCTTTACCGGCAAGGGGCTGGAACAGGCTTCCCGTCTCCTGACGGAAAATCCCGCCCGTCTGATGGGATGGACCACAAAGGGCGCGATTGCCCCCGGCCGCGACGCCGATCTGGTGTTCCTTGATGAGAACGATGAGGTGGTCCGCACAGTGGCGCAGGGCCGCACTGTGTATCTGCGAAAGTAAAGGAGCGTGTTTTCCATGCCACTTGTATCTCTTCGCCCCGTACTCGACGCCGCCATGGCGCATGGGTACGCACAGGGCGCTTTCAATGTAAACGCTGTCGCGCAGGCGGAATCGGTGATTGGCGTGCATGAAATGTTTCGTTCTCCCGCCATTTTGCAGGGGGCGGATCTCGCCAACGCCTTCATGGGAGGCCGCACAGACTTCCAGAACGGCACGCTGGAGGATAAGAAAAAGGGCGCGAAAAACATCGCGGACGCGGTGAAAAAATATGCCGAGCACAGCCCGATCCCGGTCGTGCTTCATCTCGACCATGGACGGGACTTTGATTCCTGCGTCGCGGCGATCGAGGGCGGCTACACCTCCGTGATGATTGATGGGTCATCGCTGCCGTTTGACCAGAATGTAGAGCTGACGCGCGAGGTTGTGAAATACGCGCACGCGCGCGGCGTCTCTGTCGAGGGTGAGTTGGGCGTGCTGGCCGGTGTGGAGGATCATGTGTTTGCCGCCAACTCCACGTATACCAACCCTCTCTCTGCCGTCGAATTTTTCCGCAAGACAGGCGTGGACGCGCTGGCGATCAGCTATGGCACGATGCACGGCGCGAGCAAGGGCAAAAACGTCAAGCTTCGCCGCGAGATCCCGATCGCGATCCGCGAGTGCATGAACCACGAGGGCTTGCACGGCGCGCTTGTCTCCCACGGCTCCTCCACCGTTCCGCAGTACATTGTCGATGAGATCAACGCCCTTGGCGGTGCAATTCAGAACGCCTATGGCATTTCCAAAGAGGAGCTCAAGGCCGCGATCCCGTGCGGCATCAGCAAGATCAACGTCGATACCGATATCCGTCTGGCTGTTACGCGCAATCTGCGTGAGCTGTTCCGCGACCGTCCGGAGCTGAAAACGGATGCGCGCATTGGCGGCGTCTGGGAGCTGCTCGACAAAAACCGCGCCGCGTTTGACCCGCGCGCGTTCCTTCCGCCGCTGATGGATACCGTTATGTATGGCACGGGGGATGACGGCACGGTTGCCCTCATCACGGACGCCATGCGCCGCGGTGTGCGCGAAGCTGTCGGCACGCTGATCGTGGAATTTGGCAGTGTCGGCCGCGCGCCGCTGGTGGAGCTGGCGGGGCTGGACGAGATGGCGGCCCGCTACGCAAAAGAGTGAGACGGAGGAAACCGCATCATGAAATATCTGTTTTTAAATTTGAAGCGCTTTGACGTGCCGGTGGAGCTGGGCGGCGTGAACCGTCTGGCTCCCGTGGCCGAGTGGGGCTCCGCCGTCGTGCGCGGCACGCAGGAGGGGCTTCTGCGCTATGACGCGAAAGAGGCGCAGTTTGTCGACTTTCTGCCGGAAGCGCACCTGATCCCGGCGAAAGCCGCGCTGTGTGAGGGGAGTCCGGTGCGGCTCGGCTGCCAGGGCGTCTACCGCGACGACACCGCCGTGGGCGGCAATTTCGGCGCGTTCACGACCAACCGCCCAGCGCACGCGGCGGCCGCGCTCGGCTGCGAGTGGGCGCTCATCGGCCACTGTGAGGAGCGCGCCGACAAGGCGGGCGTGCTGGCCGAGGCCGGCGTGACCGCGCCGGATGCGGTGAACCGTCTGCTGAACCGCGAGTGCAAAGCGGCACAGGCGGCGGGCCTTTCGGTGCTGTACTGCATCGGGGAGAAGAGCGAGGAGCAGGATGCGTGGCAGGAGGTGCTTGGCGCACAGCTTGACGCGGGACTGGATGGCCTGGACAAGAGCCGTGTGGTCATTGCCTACGAGCCGATCTGGAGCATCGGCCCCGGCAAGACGCCCGCGGACAAACCGTACATCGAGAAGATCGCCCGCTTTGTGAAGGAGCGCACGGGCGGCCTGCCGATCGTTTACGGCGGCGGGCTGAAAACGGATAACGCCGCCATGCTGGCTTCCATCGCGGAGATCGATGGCGGCCTGATCGCCCTGACGCGCTTTTCCGGGGAGATCGGCTTTTACCCGGAGGAATATCTGGATATCATCCGGCTCTATCTGGGACACTGAGAAGGAGGAACAGCATGCATCTTTCATTTGAATACGGCCACGGCATGATGAGTGCCGAGCTGCCCGACACTACAGACGTTTTCATTCCCGGCGAGACGGTTCCCGATCCGCCCTGTCTGGAGCAGACGTGGGACGCGCTCTATGACGCGACGCTGCAAAGCATCCGCAATCCGATTGGTATGCCGCCTCTCGCGGAGCTGGCGCATAAGGGCAGCACCGTGGTGTTCGTCATCCCGGATATTGTCAAGGGCGGCAACCAGCCCACCAGTCACCGCAAGGTGGCGATCCGCGCCTGCCTGGATGAATTGTACCGTGTCGGTGTGGAGAAAAAGGATATTTTGCTGCTGTTCTCAAACGGCCTGCACCCGCGCGCCACGGTGCCGGAGATGAAAACCATCCTCGGGCCGGAGCTGTTCGGGGAATTCTATCCCTCCGGCCAGATCACGAGCCACGATTCCGAGGACTACGATCACCTCGTCGACCTTGGCTACACGGAGCAGGGCGATCACGTCATCATGAATAAGTATGTGTATGACGCGGATGTGGCGATCCTCATCGGCCACACGCAGGGCAACCCCTACGGCGGCTATTCCGGCGGGTACAAGCACTGCGCGACGGGCATCAGCCACTGGCGCAGCATTTCGGCGCACCATGTGCCGCAGGTCATGCACCGTCAGGATTTCGTCCCCGTGTCCACCAGCAGCGAGATGCGCCACAAGTTCGATCAGCAGGGCATGCGGATGGAAGAGAAAATGGGCAAGAAATTCTTCTGCTGCGACGCGGTGCTCGATACCAAGTCGCGCCAGATTGAAATCAATTCCGGCTGGGCAAAGGAGATGCAGCCCATCAGCTGGAAGATGGCGGACAAACGTACCTACGTCCACTGGGCGGAGAAGAAATACGATGTGGTTGTATTCGGCATGCCGACCGATTTCCATTACGGTGCGGGCATGGGTACGAACCCGATTCAGATGATGCAGGCGCTCTCCGCGCAGGTGATCCGTCACAAGCGTGTGCTGGCCGATCACTGTGTGTTCATCGTCTCAAGCATCTGCGACGGCTGGTTCCACGACGAGCGCTGGCCGTATCTGCGCGAGCTGTACGAGATGTTCCAGCACGATTCGATGAATATTCTGCCGGACATGAACCGGTACGGCGAATACTTTGCGACGAATGAGGAGTACATCCGCAAATACCGTTTTGCGAATGCGTTCCACCCGTTCCACGGCTTTTCCATGATGAGCTGCGGCCATCTGGCGGAGGAGCACACGAGCGCGATCTATATCGTCGGCGCGCGGGAGCCGGGCATCGCCCGCGGCATGGGACTCAAGACCCGCGCCACGTTTGAGGAAGCGCTGGAGGACGCGATGAAGAAGTATGTCGGCCCGAACCCAAACATCCTCGCGCTGCCGAAAACCTTCACCACCGCTGCCGTTCACCTCTGCATGAAAGACCCATCCCAGAACAGCCACACCCGCGACTGTGCCCCCGCCCACCCCTGCGGCGGTTGACCAGACTGAGTCTGGACGCAGTGGCCCGCGCGTTGGCGTGGTGTGAAAAATAAGCCCGGCGGCGCGGGACGGTCTTACCCTGCTCCCGTGCTGCTCTACGGAAGCAGCGCGGGCTGACGGGTGTGAAGTATGCACACAGCCGGGACGGCGGAGCCGTCTTGCGCGAAAGGCCCCCTTGCGATCTTGTGTCGCAAGGGGGCCTTGTTGATCGGTCCGCGTGGTTTGCGTGGGGGGATTTTGTTTATGCCTGAAGCAGCGGGACGGTGCGGCGGCACTCCTCAATCTCCGCCTCCGTCGGCAGGGCGGGAATGGAGCCCTTGCGGGTGGTGGTGAGAGAACCCGCGGCGTTGCCGTAGGCGAGAATGTCTTCCAGCTCGTCGCGGGACAGCGCGCGGATTTCTTCCAGCGACTTTCCGGCCACACGGTGCAGCACCGCGCCGAAGAAGGAGTCGCCCGCGCCGTTGGTGTCGATCGTTTTCACATCATAGGTCGGCTGGAAGCCTGTCAAAGAGCCGAGACGGTAGAACGCGCCCTGCGCGCCGAGCGAGACGAGAATCAGCGACGGCCCTTTCTCCGCGAGAATGGCCGAGCCGCGCTCGAGATCGTCTGTGCCGCTGAGCAGTTCCAGCTCCTCGCCGGACACCTTTACAATGTCCGCAAGGGCAAGGCCGCGCAGCATCTGCGTCTTGGCGTTCTCCACGCTGTCCCAGAGAGGCGGGCGGAAGTTCGGATCATAGCTCAGCAGCTTGCCAAGGCTTTTCGCATGCTCCGCCGTTTTCAGCGTCGCGGTGCGGGACGGCTCGTCGGTGAGCGAGACAGAACCAAAATGCAGGATACCGGCCTGTTCCACCAGATCCAAACGCACCTCGGAGAAGTCGAGCATGATATCCGCGCCCGGCTTGCGGTAGAAGCTGAACGAGCGGTCGCCGTGCTCGTCAAGCTGGACGAAGGCGAGTGTCGTGTGTACCTTCGGGTCGGAGAGCAAACCTTCCGTGGAGATTCCCAGCCCGTCAAGCGTGGCGCGCAGGAACGATCCGAACGCATCGTCTCCCACTTTTCCAAGGAATGCCGTGCGGTTGCCGAGTTTTGCGGCCGCAGCCAGCACGTTCGCGGGAGCGCCGCCCGGGATGCGGGCGAACAGCATGTCGCCGCGCTCCGTCTGCCCTGCCGGGGTAAAATCGATCAGCAATTCACCGATTGCGGTAATATCAACCATATGACTCAACCGTCCTTTCGCGTCCGCGCGCATCCGGGGCGTGCGGCATTATCCATATTGTACCGCCCCTCCCGGAACCTGTCAAATGCTTTCGCGCTCAGTCCTTCCCCGTGATGCGAATGACGGATTTGACGATGTTTGCTTTGTCGTGTGCGCTCTTGTCCATCGCTTCCTGGATGTCGTCGAAGTCAAAAAGGTTCGTGACAATCCCCTTGAGGTTGATGGCGCCGCTCGCCACGGCCTCGATCGCCATGGGGTAAATATGGCGGTAACGGAAGATGGTGCGGAACGTCAGCTCCTTGTCGAGCGCCAGGCTCATCGGCAGCGTGACGTCGCCTGTTTTCGTGTAGCCCACAAAGACGATCACCGCGCCCTTTTTGGCCATTTCCACCGCCTGGCGGGAGGTCTGCTGCGTGCCCGCCGTCTCGATCACGACGTCCGCGCCTTTGCCCTGCGTCAGCCGCATAATAGCTTCTGTGGTGTCCTCCTGTGAGGCGTTCACCACAGCCTGTGCGCCCAGCTCCTTCGCCTTTTGCAGCCGCGCGTCCATCACGTCCGTCACAATGACATTCCGCACGCCGCGCGCGTGCAGCGCCAGCATCGTGACCAGCCCGATGCAGCCCGCTCCCAGCACAACCGCTGTCTGCCCCGGCCCCGCCTGCGCCTGGTTTGCCGCGTGAAAACCGACGGCCAGCGGCTCGATCAGCGCGCCCTCCATCGTGCTCACGTTCTCCGGCAGCGGGAAGCACAGTGCCGCCTCGTGTGCCACATACTCCTGAAATACGCCGTCCACGGGCGGCGTGGCGAAGAATATCACGTCCGGGCACAGATTATACCGGCCCGTGCGGCAGAATTCACAGTGGCCGCACGTTTTTCCCGGCTCAAGCGCCACGCGGTCGCCGGGTTTGACGTTTGTCACGTTCTTTCCGACCTCCACCACAACGCCGCCGCACTCGTGGCCGAGCACAAACGGCGGCTTCACCACATAGTTTCCGATCGCGCCGGACTCGTAGTAATGCAGATCGCTTCCGCACACGCCGACATACTCAATTTTGACAAGGGCTTCGTCGTCCTTCGGCTGTGGGATCGGGCGCTCCTCAAACGCCATTTTTCCGATTCCTGTCATCACAGCTGTTTTCATGATCCCTTTCATTTCCGGTCACTCTCCTTTGTTTTATAAACTACTTTTATAAAACAACTTTAATTAGTTGGATCATACCCCATGGGAAAGCGGTTGTCAAGAGGAAAAGCGGGAGGGTTAAACTTTTTGTAAATTCCACCGCGTGAAAAAGGGCGAACCTTGACAGCACCGCGTGGAGCGGGGTACAATAAGGAAAGCATAACGCCGCCGGACAGGGGCGGAAGGAAGGATTTGCATGAACGGAAAACGCAGGGAAGCGGCTATGAAAATGGCCTCCCTTTCCATTTACAAGGGAATTTTAAACCGAACGGTGCCGCAGGCGCTGTACCGTCTGCTGTGGGCGGAGAATGAGGAAGCGTTTCTGCGCGCGTGGGGTGAGCTGTTTGCCGCCCTGTGCGAGCGCGGCTACAGCGATAACCTCACCGGCTGCCTGACGGAAGCGGCTCTTTTCGATGAAAACGCTTTCTCGCTGACCGCCGCGGCGGGACGCGAGGTATCCCCGGCTATGCGCGGGGCGGCAGGGCGCGATCTGCGCGTGATTCTCGAGTTGGGCTCGCTCAGTGCGCAGGATGTGCTGGACGATGGCCCGCAGGGCGCGGATTCCCTCTCGCTTCCGGTGTGGGGCGCGGGGGAGCCGGTCGAGCAGCTTCGCGGCGAGGGAAGCCTGGCGGAGCGTCTGGAACGGTATTACCGGGAGAACGGCTGCGGCATGTACGCACGCTATCGCGCCTTCATCTGGCGCGACCACGCGATCCATCCCGTGGTGCATCCCGATCCGACCACGCTGCGCGATCTCAAGGGCTACGAGATCCAGCGCCGCATGGCAATCGACAACACTGTGTCGTTTCTCGTCGGCCTTCCGGCGAACAACTGCCTGCTGTACGGCGATCGCGGCACGGGAAAATCCTCGACTGTCAAGGCCATTCTCAACGAATACTATACGCGCGGCCTGCGCGTGATCGAGATGCCGAAGGAGTCGCTGATGGATTTCCCGCGTCTGGTGGACGAAATCGCGGCGCTGCCGATGAAATTCATCATCTTTATCGATGATCTTTCCTTCTCGAATCAGGACGACACCTACGCGGCGCTCAAGGCTGTGCTCGAGGGCGGACTGGCCGCGCGTCCGGAGAACGCTCTGATCTATGCCACCTCGAATCGCCGCCATTTGCTGCGCGAGACGTTCTCGGATCGCGAGGGCGACGAGGTGCACAAGGGCGACACGATTCAGGAGAGCCTGTCGCTCGCGGATCGCTTCGGGCTGTCGATCCATTTCTCGTCGCCGGATAAATGGCGTTATCTGGAGATTGTTCGTCAGCTTGCCGTGCAGCGCGGGCTGGAGGATCATCTGGAGGAGCTGGACCTGCTGGCCGAGCGCTGGGCGACGGAGCGCGGGGGACGTTCTCCGCGGTGCGCGCGCCAGTTCATCAACGACGCGGAATCCAAGGTGCGGCGCGGGGAACCGCTTCGCTGAGAAAGAAACACACACAGCCCGGCGCGGCGGAAACCGCGCGCTTTCGGGCGGGATACCGGGAAACGGGAGGAGATGCCAAGTTGCAGAAGTCGAATCGATCCATCATCCGGCGGGGGATTTCCCTGCTTTGCGTCCTCGTTCTGACGGCGGGGATGCTGCTCACGGGCTGCGGCCAGGCCAACGACGTCACTTCCGGCGTCGGAACCACGGATTTCCCCGTGACAGTCAACGAAGTCACCATTCAGCAGAAGCCGGAGGGCGTGGCCGTCCTCTCGGACAATCTGGCGGATGTGGTGCTTGCCCTCAATTATGAAGCAGTGCTGAAAGCGCGCACGGCGGACTGCACACAGAGCGATCTGGAAGTGCTCCCCATCGTGGATCCCACGGATTACGGCGCAATGAGCGGCGTGGGCGCGACACTCGCGCTGGTGGACGAGCTTCCCGGCGAGGAGGAAGTCAGCGCTGCGGCCTCTGCGGGCGTGACGCTGCTCGCCATCGAACCGGCCAAGTCGCGCGAGGATCTGGAGCGGCTGTATTCGCAGGTCGGCGCGGCGCTTCAGGGCGGCGTGACCGGCTATGAAAAGGGCGGCAAAACCGCGAAAAACGTGTTTATCACCATCGACGATGTGGAGCGCGTGATTCCTGCTTCCGATACCCCGAAGGTGTCCTGCTATCTTTTCGACGCGCAGGGACACGGTGTGACGGGCGACATGTTCCACAGCATCCTGTTTGCCAGCGCGGGGCTGACGAACGCCGCCACCGACTGCACCGGCGGGAACTTCCCGCTTGATAATCTCAAGCTGGCCGATCCCTCGTATATCTTCTGCCCCACGGGCGTGAAGGCACAGCTCGAAGCGGCGGAGGGCTATAAGGATCTCACCGCTGTAAAGGAGGGCCGCGTCTACGAGATGGATCCCACCTGGATGACCTGCCAGGGACGCGGACTGATCCAGGCTGTTTCCTTTATGGCGGGCACGGTGTTCCCGGAGCTGCTGGAGGACACCGGCGACGGCACGCAGAGCACCGCGAGCGGCGACGATACCCAGAGCGGCGGCGACAGTTCCTCTTCCTCCGCCACTTCTTCGCTGCCGGAGGGCGCTCCCTCGGGTGAGCTGAAGATAGGGGATCAGGGCGACGACGTGCTTCGCCTGCAATACCGCTTGCAGGAGCTGGGCTATCTGTTTGTGCCGCCGACGGGTCTCTTTGCCGAGGGCACCGAGCAGTGCGTGAAGGACTTCCAGCTTCTCAACGGCATGATTGTCACAGGCGTAGCGGATGAAGCGACCATTGCGCTGCTCTTCTCCGACGAAGCGGTGCCGCGCAACGCATCCTGATTCGGAGAAACATCCGGAAAGAAAAAGAAACCGCTCTCTCCTTTCCCGTAAATCGGGAGGAGAGGGCGGCTTTTGTGTGGGAGGGGAAATTTTGCGTGAGGATTTGACAACCGGCAGCATCACCGGCACGATGCTGCGCTTTGCCCTGCCGATGATCGCGGGCAACCTGCTTCAGCAGTGCTACAATCTGGCGGACACGTTTTTAGTCGGGCGTTTCATTGGGTCGGACGCACTCGCGGCGGTCGGCTCGTCATATACACTCATGACCTTTTTGACGTCGATCCTGCTCGGTCTTTCGATGGGCAGCGGCGCGGCATTCTCGATCCATTTCGGTGCGCGGGAGGAGGATCGGCTCAAGTCGAGCATCTTCACCTCTTTTGTGCTGATCCTGTCGGTGACAGTCGTGCTCAATGTCCTTGTGTTCGCTTTGCTCGACCCGATTCTGGTGGTACTGCAAATCCCGGCTTCGCTCTACGCGATGACGAGGGATTATCTGTGGGTGATTTTCTGGGGCATCAGCGCGACGTTCCTGTATAACTTTTTTGCGTCGCTTCTGCGCGCGCTCGGCAACTCCGCGACGCCGCTGATTTTCCTCGGCGTGTCGGCGGTGCTGAACATTGTCCTTGACGTGGTGCTGATTGTCAACGCGAACATGGGAGTGGCGGGTGCGGCGCTGGCCACCGTGATCGCCCAGTTTGTGTCCGGAATAGGGCTGCTCGTTTACGCGCTCCTGCGCTGTCCGCAGCTTCGTCTCAGCCGCCGCCATCTGCGCGTGACGGCGGCGGGCCTGCGCGAGATTGCGAACCTGTCGTTTCTCACCTGCTTGCAGCAGTCCGTGATGAATTTCGGTATCCTCGCGGTACAGGGGCTGGTGAACAGCTTCGGCCCCGCCGTGATGGCGGCGTTCGCGGCGGCGGTGAAGATTGACTCGTTCGCTTATATGCCGGTGCAGGATTTCGGCAACGCCTTCTCCACCTTTATCGCGCAGAACTACGGAGCGGGGAAAGAGGAGCGCATCCGCCGCGGCGCGCGCAGCGCCGTGCTCGTCTCGTTTGTGTTCTGTATCGTGGTTTCGGCTGTTGTGTTCATTCTGGCTGAACCGCTGCTTCATATCTTTATCGATCCGGCGGAGACGGCTATCACGGCGATCGGTGTGCAGTATCTGCGGATCGAGGGCGCGTTTTACTGCGGGATTGGCTGTCTGTTCCTGCTTTACGGATATTTCCGCGCTGTGCGCCGTCCGGGTGTCTCGCTGGTGCTGACGATCGTTTCGCTCGGAACGCGCGTTGTGCTGGCGTTTGCTCTCTCCGCCGTACCGTGGATCGGCGTTGTGGGGATCTGGGCGAGCGTACCGATCGGCTGGTTCCTTGCGGACGCGCTGGGGCTTGTACTCTACCGGAGGGCGCCGCTGGAAAGGGAACTGGCAAATGAGTCTTAGTTACCCGTTGGATCCAAACAGCTTTGCGGTGCGGTACAGACATACCAGCTTCCAGATGCCCGTCACAGCCATAGCAGCGATGACGAACAGCACGAGCAGCAGGCTGAGCGTTGGAACGGCGGACAGAAGCATGGCGGCAGCGGCCGCGATCAGGGCGGCGGCGCGCCATTTCCACAGCATCCGCCATTTGCCCGCCAGCTGCTCGTCCCATCGTTCCGCAAGCGCCGCATGCGCGCTGCACTCATAATATTCGGCGGCAATGGAAAGTCCCGTGCCGCATAACCCCAGCACAAGGATCAGCCCGCCGTCCATTGCGTCGGCGGGGAGGAAAAGTGTCAGGAGGGAGAGAGCAACCGAAACAAGGGTAAACAGTCCCGCTGTGCGGTAGGTATTTTCCTCTTTGCTCAGACGAAGAAAGAGGACTCCGCAGGCGGCGGTGCGCACAAGACCGGCGATTGACCAAAACAGCTCCTGCTGTGCCGCGTCGCCCCCTAAAGTGGTCAGGCGGATCGAGAACGTTCCCAGCAATGTCAGCCAGAACAGAATCCACAGCAGCAGGGAGAGGTCGGGATCCGTTTGACTGAGTTCCAGCCGCCGATCAATCTCTGCGCGGCGTTCGTCCAGGCGATCCTGCGCCGCGTCGTGCCATCGGCGGTATGTTCCGCAGGAGACGCGGAAGCGACATGCGGAGCAGGGCGGGTAGCCATGTTCCCGGCGGCAGCGCGCCAGTTCACATTCCCCCACGCCTTTTTGCCCCGGCCCCCGCGTACAGCCGGGACAGTCGTTTGCCTGCCGGTGCGGGCAGGCTTCGCAGGATTTTCCGCAGGAGCCTTCCTCTTTTACCTTCTCACTCACCATTCTTCCTCCTTTTTTGCTCATAAATCTTATCAATCATTATATTATGTTTCCGCATCTACCACAAGAATAGGCAAGGAATCTGACACAGAATCTGCTTGCCTTTTTTATGAAATTGGGAGATAATAACCAATAAAGAGGAGTACGCGGCCTTTTGAAAAAGGCCTGGCAAAAACTTCACGCGGCTCCGCCGTGCGAACAGAAACTTTATGGTTAAAGGAGACATGCGATATGCAAATCGGCGCGCAATTTTACACCCTCCGCGACCAGTGCAAAACGCTCGAAGCGTTCGCGGAATCGCTCAAGCGGGTGGCGGACATCGGCTACCGCACCGTGCAGATCTCGGGAGTCTGCCCATACGATCCCGCGTGGCTGCGCGACAGGCTGAAGGAAACCGGCCTTGCCTGCGTTATTACGCACACCAACCAGGACCGCATCGCGGACGAGACGCAGGCAGTGATCGCGGATCACAGCGTGTTCGGCTGCGATTATATCGGCGTCGGCTCGATGCCGGGGGGCCTGCGAAACCCCGGTGACTATGAGTCGTTTGTCGAGCGTTTCCGCCCGGCTGGCGCGGCAATCGCGGCGGCGGGCAAACGCCTGATGTACCACAATCATCATTTTGAGTTCATGAAGGCTCCGGACGGCAAGCTTTACCTGGAAAAGCTGGCGGAGGACTTTGCCCCGGAGGAACTGGGCTTTACGCTCGATACCTACTGGGTGCAGTACGGCGGCGGCGATCCGGCCGCGTGGCTGGAACGGCTGTCCGGCCGTGTGCCGTGCATCCATCTCAAGGACATGGCCTGCGTGAATTTTGAGCAGCACATGGCTCCCGTGGGAGAGGGCAATCTCAACTGGGAGCGGATTCTTTCCTCAGCGGAGCGGGCAGGCGCGAAATATCTGCTTGTGGAGCAGGACGACTGCTATGGCGAGGATCCCTTCGACTGCCTGCGCCGCAGCTATCAGTTCCTGCGCGCGCTGGGGCTCGGCTGAGGCAGTGCGTCAAGGTCTCCGGTGGCGATAATCCGCAGCTCGCGCCCGAATTTCAGGGCCATCTGAATGGTGGAAAAGGTGCCGCCGCTCTGCCGTCCGTCATAGATGGCGAGCACGCGCTGGGAGCGGCCGATCATGAAGCGGTTGCGGTGGCTGTATACGCCGGGCGAGTAGCGTTTGGAAAGGACATGCACCTCAGCGCAGCCATTGAGCAGGTCGGTGGTTTCCGGTTTTCTCTGGAGGGTTTGGATCCGTCCGCGGAAGGGGATGGCCGCTTCCAGGCGGATCTCCGGGTTGGTTTTTGCGCGTTCCAGAACCAGGGAAGCAAAGAGCATGTCCGCTCCCTCCGCAAAGCCCGAGAGGAAACAGACATAGCCGTCCTCAATCGCGCGGTCAATTTCCAGTGCGAGCGCGCGGCGGGTCTCCTCCCATTTGTCCGCGGGGATCTCCCGATGGCCTGTGACACAGCAGGTTCTTTCTGTCATGGCATTTTCCTCCCGTCCGCGGTTCGGATTCCATGTGTTTTTCCGGGTACAAGGTCCGAATCGCGGTGTTTTTTCATTTCTTTTCTAATTATACACGGGATTTCAAAAAAAGGAACGTATTTTCGATACAAATTTTCCTTTCTTTTTTGTGGATTATTGCCGCCCGCGCATACTTTCGGAGAGTTTGGGGGATACTGGAAGCACATCGTGGGATTTTTTACCGCTTTTCCTTTACGATTCTCCACCCATGCGGTATAATAAACCGGAGAAGAGACATGCGCGGGAAGCGTCCGCGCCGCAATGTAAGCGGACAAGCCGGACAGGCGAAGCGTCCGCAAAGGAGGGTATGTTTTGAATTGGCGTGACTGGATCGGGAACCCAAAGGTGACAAAAAAGATCCTGTTTTACATCACCTACACGGTGCTGCTTGTGTTTGCGATTTTCAATCTCCAGCAGATCCGCGACGCGCTGGGCTATTTTGTGGCTCTGATCTATCCGTTTATCATGGGAATCGCAATGGCCTTTGTGGTGAACGTGATTCTCCGGTTTTACGAGGAGCGGGTATTCGCTTTTCTGAACCGGCGAGGCTCGCAGCTGTGGGAAAAATGCCGCCGGGGTGTTTGTGTGGCGCTGTCATTTCTCACGCTGATCCTCATTCTCACGGCGATCATCGTCTTTGTGGTTCCGGAGTTTGTTTCCTCGCTGCAAGTGCTGATTGATAACGCGCCCTTGTATATCAATCGTCTTTCCGGCGAGATCACAAGGCTTCTCAAGGAGTTCAATATCACGCAGGACCAGATCAATTCGCTCAAGCTCGACTGGTCCTCCATTCTCACCAAGGCCACGGAGCTGACCACCGGCCTGATGGATTCCGTTGTGGTGGTGACGACTTCCATCGCAAACGGCGTGTTCATCACGGCGATGGGCTTTATCTTCTGCATGTACCTGCTGTTCGGCAAGGAAAAGATCATCGGGAATGTCAAGCGGATCCTGTATGCGTATCTGCCGCGCCGCGCCGCACACCGCATCATCGAGGTGGGATCGCTTTCCAACCGGATTTTCTCCAACTTTGTGCGCGGCCAGCTCACAGAGGCCTGCATCTGGTTCGCCATGATCTATGTTCTGCTTACGTTTATTCTGCGCCTGCCGTATGCCGTGCTGATCAGCTGTATTGTGGCGCTGTGCAGCCTGATTCCGATCATCGGGCCGTATATTTCGATGTTTACAGCTGGTTTTATTCTCTTGCTTGTCAACCCTTGGTATACGCTGACGTACATTATCGCGTTCCTGATTTTGCAGCAGATTGAAGGAAACCTGATTTATCCGCGTGTGGTCGGCACGTCCGTGGGCCTGCCGGGAATCTGGGTGTTGCTGGCGATTATCCTGTGCGGCAATCTCATGGGTGTGCCGGGCATCCTGCTGGGAATTCCGCTGTTTTCCGTCATTTACACGCTTTTGAAAGAATCGACGGCACGCCGCTTGAAAGCCAGGCATATCACAAGCCGCCAGGCGATCAGCAATACGCCGCCGGGCGTGTCGGACGAGGACGATCCCGATGGAGACGAGGGTGTTCTTTATGGGGAAGAGGAGAACATCCCGGATGCGGACGGGAAGGACGCAAAGAAGGAGCCGTAAAACGGCGCTGTACGCGAAATATGGAGAGCCGCGCCGTTTGCAGGGCAGAGGGCGCGGCGTTTTGCAGAAGGAGGACCCCGAAAACATGCGAATTCTGGCTTTGGAAAGTTCCTGCGACGAGACGGCCGCCGCAGTGGTGGAGGACGGAAGAACCGTTCTGTCGAATATTGTCGCATCGCAGGTGGAAGAACACCGGCTGTACGGCGGTGTGGTGCCGGAGATTGCTTCCCGGCGGCACTGCGAGGCTGTGGCTGGCGTGACGCGCGAGGCGCTCTCCCAGGCGGGCATGACGCTCTCTGAGGTGGACGCTATAGCCGTGACCTATGCCCCCGGCCTGATCGGCGCGCTCCTGGTGGGCGTGAGCTTTGCCAAGGGGCTTGCGCTGGCTGCGAAAAAGCCGCTGATCCCGGTGCATCATCTGCGCGGGCATATCGCCGCGAACTACATCACCACGCCCGACCTCACGCCGCCGTTTTTGTGCCTGGTCGTATCGGGCGGGCACAGCCATATCATTGAGGTGCAGGATTACACCCATCTGCGGGTGCTTGGCCGCACGCGGGACGATGCGGCGGGCGAAGCCTTCGACAAGGCGGCCCGCGCCATGGGGATGCCGTATCCCGGCGGTGTGGAGCTGGATCGCGTGGCTGAAGGCGGGGATGACCGGGCCTTTTCGCTTCCGCGCCCGTCCGTTGACGGCGCGCCCTACGATTTCAGCTTTTCCGGCCTGAAAACGGCCGTCATCAACCTGCTGCACAATGCGTCTCAGAAGGGGCAGACGCTTTCCGTGCCGGATCTCTCCGCGTCCTACCGGCGCGCCGTGGTCGAATGTCTGGTGAAGAATTTTGTGCGCGCGGCGAAGGATACCGGCGCGAAAACGCTTGTCATCGCGGGCGGCGTGTCCGCGAATTCCCTGCTGCGCCGGAGCCTGGAGGCGGAATGCGCGGCGAACGGCTGGCGTTTCTGCCGCCCGGATCTCTCCCTGTGCGGCGATAACGCGGCGATGATCGGATCCCAGGCGTACTATGAGTATCAGGCGGGGAACCTTGCTTCGACAGCGCTCAACGCCTGCGCTTCCATGGAGATCGCTGCTTCGGGGCCGGAAGATTTTTGAAATAATCTTGTCCCATTCATATAAATTTTAATTGATTATTTCTTAACAATAGATTATAATAAAGGAAGATATCGGCTTATTCAGACCAGTGAAAGGAGAAACGATCGAAATGACTCAGAACAAGTCCGTTTTAAACTGGATTGAAAACATGAAAGAGCTCGTAACCCCCGATAACATCGTGTGGATTACGGGCGAAGAGGCTCAGCTGGAGGAGTTGCGCAAGCAGGCCTGCTCCACCGGCGAGATGATTAAGCTCAACGAGGAGAAGCTGCCGGGCTGCTACCTGCACCGCACCGCTGTCAACGACGTTGCCCGTGTGGAGGACAGAACCTTCATCTGCTCCAAGAAAGAGGAGGACGCCGGCCCGACCAACCACTGGATGGATCCCGAGAAGGCGTACAAGATGCTGTATGACATCGCAAAGGGCAGCTACAAGGGCCGCACGATGTATGTCATCCCCTACTCCATGGGCCCTGTCGGCTCCCATTTCGCCAAGGCTGGCGTGGAGCTGACCGACTCCATCTATGTTGTGCTGAACATGGCCATCATGACCCGCGTGGGCGAGAAGGTCTGGGAGGCTCTGGGCGACAGCAACGACTGGGTGCGCGGCCTGCACTGCAAGTGCCAGATCGACGCTGAGAAGCGCTACATCTGCCACTTCCCTGAGGACAATACGATCATCTCCGTGAACTCCGGCTACGGCGGAAACGTTCTGCTGGGCAAGAAGTGCTTTGCTCTGCGCATCGCTTCCTTCCAGGGCAAGAACGAGGGCTGGATGGCCGAGCATATGCTGATCCTCGGCGTTGAGAACCCGAAGGGTGAGATTAAGTACGTTACCGCTGCGTTCCCGTCCGCGTGCGGCAAGACCAACCTGGCCATGCTGATTCCGCCGGAGGGATACCGCTCCAAGGGCTACAAGGTCTGGACGGTCGGCGACGACATCGCCTGGATGCGTGTTGGCCCCGACGGCCGCCTGTGGGCCATCAACCCGGAGAACGGCTTCTTCGGCGTTGCCCCCGGCACCAACGAGAAGTCCAACCCGAACGCTCTGCACACCACCCGTCAGGGCACCATCTTCACGAACGTCGCTCACAACCTGGACGACAATACCGTGTGGTGGGAGGGCCTGGACAAGAATCCGCCTGAGAATGCTGTCGACTGGAAGGGCAACCCCTGGAACGGCAAGACCAGCACGGAGAAGGGCGCTCATCCGAACAGCCGCTTCACCGCTCCGGCGAAGAACTGCCCCTGCATCAGCAGCGAGTTTGAGAACGGCGCCGGCGTGCCGATCTCCGCTATCGTGTTCGGCGGCCGCCGCGCACAGACCACTCCTCTGGTGTACCAGTCCCGCGACTGGAACAACGGCGTGTTCGTAGGCTCCATCATGGCTTCCGAGACGACCGCTGCCGCGACCGGCGCTGTCGGCGTTGTGCGCCGCGATCCCATGGCTATGCTGCCCTTCTGCGGCTATCACATGGGCGACTACTTCAAGCACTGGATCGAGATGGGCGAGAAGCTTGGCGACAAGGCCCCGAAGATCTTCAATGTCAACTGGTTCCGTCTTGACGACGAGGGCCACTTCATTTGGCCGGGCTTCGGCGACAACCTCCGCGTTCTCGAGTGGATCATCGACCGCTGCGAGGGCAAGGTCGACGCCAACGAGACCGCGATCGGCTATGTCCCGAAGGCTGAGGACATCAACCTCGAAGGCCTGGACTTCAGCATCGACACCCTCAAGAGCATCCTCGAGGTCAACAACGACCAGTGGATGAAGGAAGCCGAGGGCATCGAGGAGTTCTACAAGAAGTTTGGCGACAAGCTGCCTGCCGAGCTCCGCGATCAGCTGAACAACCTCAAGGACCGTCTCTCCAAGTAAGATTTCTGCGCACCTGCGGAGAGCAAATACGGGAGCAGGTTCAGACCGTCCCGCGCCGCCGGGCCAATGCTTCACGCTGCGCCAACGCGCGGGCCGCTGCGGGACACGGCGAACCTGAGTGAAACCAATCGACCCCCTTGCGATCTTGCGTCGCAAGGGGGTCTTGCTGTACACCCGCGCTGTGACCGCAGAGCGATACAGAAGCAGGCAAAAGCTGTTCTTATGCTGCTGCAACGCCATGCGAAAGCGGAGAGGTAATCCCGCATGGCAGGCTGGCGATTCGCATGGTGCTGCTGTGCGAGTTGCTGCGGGTATCGTCTGCGTTTTGAAAAAAGGGTTGTATGAAGGAGGTAGTATGAACATTTTAGTCATTGACGCGCAGGGCGGCGGCGTGGGAAAGCAGCTTGTCGCCGCGCTGAAAAAAGCGCTGCCGCGTGCGGAGGTCGCGGCGGTGGGGACAAACAGCGCCGCCACCGCCGCCATGCTCCGCGCGGGGGCTGACCACGCGGCCACCGGTGAGAACGCCGTGGTGGTGGGATGCCGCCGGGCAGATCTCATTGTCGGCCCCGTGGGGATCGCGATTGCGGACGCGCTGTGGGGGGAGATTACCCCCGCGATGGCGCTGGCGGTCGGGCAGAGCCGCGCCCGCCGTCTGCTGCTGCCGATGAACCACTGTGAAAACCTCGTGGTCGGTGTGCGGGATCTGAACCTCTCCGCGCTGGTGCAGGAAGCCGTGGAGCGGGCGGTGGAATTTGCCGGGGAAACGGGATGATGGAGCCGAAAGAGTGACGCCCTTTTGAACGGCAGCTTGACAAAGCGCGTCTTCTTTGGATATAATAGAAAACAGGTTTCCGCAGGAAGCGGAGACAGCGGGGCTGAAGCCCTGTGCAATCGCAAGCCACGCGGGCGGCACGCGCCGCCCGCTTCTTTCCGCGCGGCGCGGAGCCTGTTTCCGGACATGGTATGCCAGGAGGCATACGTCCTCTCATGACGAGGGGGGCGTATGCCTCCTTTTTTGTTGCCCGGATGCTTCCGCGCCGCTTGATGAACCAGAGGAGGAATCGTATGAAATCCCGTATGCATTCGCACCGTTCCCGTTTGACCCGTTTTTCCGCCCTGCTCCTGACGCTGGCTTTGATGCTGGGGCTTTCGTCCTGCATGGCGGAGCCCGCCGGGGATGCCGCCGCCCAGCCGTCGTCCGCGCAGGCCAGCGGGGGCGCTTCCGCACAGGAGGACAGCGCTGCCACACGCACCGTCACCGATGTGTGGAACCGTGAGGTGGAGATCCCGACGGAGGTGAACTCCATCGTCTGCGTGGGATCGATGGCTCCGCGCTTTGCCGCGTATCTCGACGTGATGGATCTGCTTGTAGGCGCGGAGGACAGCGACCTTGACGGCGTGGACGTGCGCTACGATTACAGCGCCGTCTACCATGATACGCTGAAAGATTTGCCCAGCATCGGCGCGGGCGGCGGCAGCGGGGAAAATAACGCATACCCCGAGCAGATTCTTTCCGTCATGCCGGACGTGATCCTCGCGGGCTTTTCCGCCGAGGCCGCCGACGAGCTTCAGCGCCAGACGGGGATCCCCGTCGTCAGCGTGCGCTACCGTGCGCAGGGCTTTCTGGATGACGATTTTTACAGCACGCTGCGTCTGTTCGCGGATGTCGTGGGCGCGCAGGAGCGGTGCGAGGACGTGATCGCTTACCTCGAAGAGTGCCGCACGGATCTGAAACAGCGCACTGCCGGAATCCCGGAGGAGGAGAAACAGCGCGTCTACACCGGAGCCGTCACATTCAACGGCCGCCATGGCTTCGCGTTTACCTACGTCAATTTCCCGCCCTTCGCGGCGATCGGCGCGAACAATGTGGCGGATGTGTTTTTGGAGTCCGCGACCGGCGAAGCCGCGCAGGAGGCCGAGCAGTCCGGCACAGCCTACGTTGGCCAGAACGGCTTTGAGGTGGATCTCGAGCAGATCCTCGCCTGGGATCCCGACGTGGTGTTCCTCGATCCCGGCAACATGGATCTGGTCAACGACGAATACAAGAGCAACCCCGGATTTTTCAGCTCCCTGCGTGCCATCCAGGAGGGCGAGGTGTATGCCATGCCATCCTCGAACGCCGCCGGACCGAACATGACCTATCTGATGATCAACGCGTACTATGCCGGAACCGTCCTGTTCCCCGACCGGTTCGCGGACGTGGAGCTGTCCGAAAAGGCGGGCGAGATCATGACGAAGCTGCTTGGCCGCGATTTCTTCGACGAGATGCAGGCGGGAGGGTTGGCCTATGGAAAGCTTACCATCGGCGGATAAAGCGGGGGCCGCGCTGTACCGGCACTATCTGCGGCGCAAGCGGCTGGCTGTTGCGGTGACGGCGGCGGTGGTGGTTGCCGCGTGCCTGCTCTCGCTCACGGCGGGATCGTCGGATCTCAGTTTGGGGGATCTGCTCCTCGCTCTGGTGGGGCGCGGGACACGCCAGACCAGCGCCGTTGTGTGGAACGTGCGCGCGCCGCGCTTGTTTGCCGCCGTGGCCGTGGGCGCGTCGCTTGCGCTCTCCGGCTGCGTAATGCAGAATGTCCTGCGCAACCCGCTTGCGTCGGCTTCCACGCTCGGCGTGTCGCAGGGCGCGTCGTTCGGCGCGGCGGTGGCGATCGTCTGCTTCGGCGGCGGTACGCAGATCAACGCCGGCGGCGCGTCGGCAGCGCTCTCCATCACAAATCCGGCGCTCGTGACTACCTGCGCGTTCCTCGGCGGCATCGCCACCACGGCGGTGATCCTGCTGCTCTCCCGCCTGCGGGGCGCGTCTCCGCCCGCGATGGTGCTGGCGGGCGTGGCGCTCAGCTCGATGTTCACGGGCGGTGTGACGCTGGTGCAGTACTTCGCGGATGATGTGATGGTGGCCACCGTGGTGTATTGGACGTTCGGCAGCCTGGGACGCGCGGGCTGGGGGGAGATCGGGCTGATCGCGGCGCTGTGCTTTCTCGCCTTCCTTTTCTTCCTGCGCCGCTGCTGGGACTACAACGCGCTTGAGGGCGGTTCCCACACCGCGAAGAGTCTGGGTGTGCCGGTGCATTTCCTTATTCCGGCAAGCATGGCGATCTGCGCGCTGCTGGCCTCGGTGTCTGTGGCGTTCGTCGGGTGCATCAGCTTCATCGGGCTGATTGCCCCGCACATCATGCGCCGCTTTGTGGGGAATGATTACCGCTTTCTGCTGCCGTGCTCGGCGCTGTGCGGGGCGGCGCTGCTGCTGCTCTCGGACGTTGTGTGCCGCGTGCTGGTGCCGCCTGTGGTGCTGCCGATCGGGGCACTCACGTCGTTCCTCGGCGCGCCGCTGTTTTTGTACCTGCTGATGAAACGGAGGGGATTTTCATGATCGAGGTGGAGAACCTCTCCTATGCCTACGGCAAAACCGCCGTCCTCTCCGACGTGAGCTTTTCCGCCGGGGACGGCGAGTGTGTGGCGATCCTCGGCAACAACGGCGTGGGGAAAAGCACGCTTGTCACCTGCGTCAACCGGATCCGCACGCCCTCATCGGGCACGATCCGCATCGATGGGGAGGACGCTTTTGCGCTCAGCCGTCTGGAATTGGCAAAGCACGTGGCCTATGTGGCGCAGAAAAATGAGATGAGCCGCGTCACCGTGTTTGACTGCGTGCTGCTCGGGCGCAAGCCGTATTTCGGCTGGACGGCGGGGGACGAGGATCTGGAACGGTGTGCGGATATGATCCGGCGCACCGGCCTTTCTCATTTGCAGCTGCGCAGTCTGGACACGCTCTCCGGCGGCGAGCTGCAAAAGGCCATGCTGGCGCGCGCGCTGGTGCAGGAGCCGCGCGTCCTGCTGCTCGACGAGCCGACCAGCAGCCTTGATCCGTCCAGCCAGTACGGCATGATGGAGCTGGTGCGGCAGATCACAAAGGAGCGGGGCCTGACCTCGCTGATCGTCCTGCACGATCTCAACCTGGCGCTGCGCTTCTGCGACCGCTTCTTGTTTCTCAGGGAGGGGCGCGCGTTCTGCTGCGGCGGGCCGGAGGTGGTGACCGGGGAGACCATCGAATCGGTGTACGGGATCCCCGCGCGCGTGGCGGAGCTGGACGGGCGGCGCGTGGCGGTGATCGGGTGAGACAGACGGCAGAAGGAGGACGTTATGACGGATTGGGAAAAATGTGTGGAATTTCACGGCCATGCCTGCGGCGGGCTGACGATCGGGTATCAGGCCGCGCGGTACGCAA
>HHCFC01400__coassemble_1266_pt1 | contig 39765 bp, 34 predicted proteins | sample HHCFC01400__metabat2_high_PE_024 | metagenome-assembled genome bin HHCFC01400
AAGCCGTGTCAACAACATGTTGGAGAAGCGGGCGGAGCGCATGAGAATGCCGTTTTCCCCCTTTCCCGAACGATTGCAAAAGATTTACAGTTTTCTTAAAATGCTTTACTTTTTCCCATAAAAGCGATATGATGAATTAAGATCTGTTAGGAATACTTCGGGAGGAACATTCATGGCATATGCAGAAAATAGGCCGGGTCCCGCCCATATGGAACCGGATAAAAGAAAGAAATCATCGAAAAAAGGGATGATAGCGACTCTGTGCGTTGTCGCGGTTCTCGTTGTGGCCGGAGTGGGCGGCTGGTTCCTTTGGGATCAGCAGCAGAAGGCGCAGCAGGCGGCCCATGAGGCGGAGGTGTCGGCATTGCTCGACACGGATACCTTTTATCAGGGCGTGCGCGTTGACGGGATTGATCTCGGCGGCAGGACGATGGAGCAGGCGCGAGAGCTTCTCAATACCTCAGAAACGGGGGTCCCTCAGACCTTCACCGTCACTTTGACGCATGAGGATCAGTCATTTACCCTGACACAGGCCGATGTGGGCTACAGCGTCGATACGGAGCAGGTGCTGGAGGAGGCGTATCAGTACGGCCGCACCGGCACGCGGGAGGAGCGCTATGAGACAGTCAAGGCGCTCCAGACGACTCCTGTCGATTTTGATCTGTCCGCGAGCATGCAGGACGATACGCTGAGCGCGAAGCTTCAGGAGCTGACGGCTCCGCTTGCCCGCGAAGCGCAGGACGCGTCCGTTGTGTCCTTCAACGCCGAGACGGAGGAATTCACGTTTTCGGAAGGTCAGACCGGTATTGCCGTCGACCTTGACTCCCTCACCCAGAAGGTAAAGGACGCCATTGCGGCCGGGGGAGGTACGGTCGAAGTCCCTGTCACGGAAACGCCGTACAACATCAGTGCCGACGATCTGCGCCAGAATCTCAAGAAGCTCGGCACCTACAGCACCACCTCCACCAACACCGCCAACGGCAACTATAACATGGCGCGCGCCATGTCGTCCATCAACGGCACCTGTTTGCAGCCGGGCGAGACGTTCTCGTATTTCGGCGTGGTGGGCCCCGCCGGGCGCGCGGAAGGCTATAAGGCCGCGAACGCCATCGTGAACGGCAAGCTGGTTCCCTCCTACGGCGGCGGCATCTGCCAGACCTCCACAACGCTCTACGGCGCTGTGCTGCGCTCCGGCCTGGAAATTGTCGAGCGGAGCAACCACTCGATCCCGTCCACCTACTGCCCCATCGGCCAGGACGCGGCTGTGAGCTGGCCGAATATGGATTTCAAATTCAAGAACAATGCAGAGTATCCTATTTATATCGTCGCCGGGATGGAGGGCAAGGTGCTCACCGCCACGCTCTATGGCTGGCAGTCCCCCGAGTATGACACCATTGAGGTGACTTCCTGGTATACCGAGACGATCCCGGCTTTGACGCAGGGGACGTATGTGCAGGACAACAGCCTTGCCGAGGGCGAGGTGAAGCTGGATGCTGCCGCCCGCAAGGGCTATCGCGCCGCCGCGCAGCGTATCTATTATAAGAACGGCGTGCAGGTCAAGTCCGAGCCTCTTGACAATTCGTACTACCGTCCTTCGGGCCCGTTCTATTCCTACGGCCCCGGAACCGATATCAGCAACAATCCCGGCCCGACTTCGGCGCCCTCGTCCAGTGCGGCTGCTTCCAGCACGCCGCCCGCCTCGAGCACACCGCCCGCCTCAAGTGCGCCTGCTTCTTCCGCCGCCCCGGCCTCCAGCGCCGCGCCTTCTCAGGAGCCTTCCTCGGAAGCGCCCGACGTTTCCAGTGAGAACACGGGTTCGGAAGGGGCTGAGCTGGAAGCTCCGCCCGCGGAATAAAGCGGCGCAGGCAAAAGCCTTTGCGGCTTTTCGAAGAAAGGATGTGTCCTTTTGAGTGATTCAAATCAGACTCCTGTGATTAGCCTGATTATTCCGATCTACAACGCGGAACGGTATCTCGCGGAGTGCCTGGGCTCTCTGGCCCGGCAGACCTTCCGCGATTTCGAGGTGATCGCAGTGAACGACGGCTCCACGGATGGGAGCCTTGCGCTTCTGCGCCGTATGGAGCGCCAATATTCCTTCCTGCGCGTCATCGATCAGGAAAACGGCGGCGTTTCCGCTGCCCGCAATAACGGCATGGCCGCCGCGCGCGGCGAATATCTCGGCTTTGTGGACGCCGATGACTATGTGGCTCCGCAGTATCTGGAACGGTTGTACCGCACCTGTGTGGACAACAACGCGGAGATCTCCTGCTGCTATTACTATTACAAGTTTGAAGCCCCGGATTTTCTGTGGAAGTATCCCTTCCGCTGCCATGGCGTGTTTGACCGCACGCAGGCCATGAACAAGCTGCTGCATGATACGCAGATGCAGGGGCTCATGTGGAATAAGCTGTTCCAGCGCCGTCTGTTTACCGAAAATAACATCACCTTCCCGGCCATGAAGTGCCTGGAGGATATGATCGTTATGAACCAGCTGTTTGCTCACATCAACCGGCTGGCCGTCATCGACGAGCCGCTTTACTATTACCGCAAGCATGGCGGCAGTGCCCTTGCCGCCATCACGCCTTCCAAAATCAACGATTTCATGAAGGCGATGGTGCTGGTGCGCGGGATGCTCGAAAAGAGCGGACGTTTCGCCCAGTACCGCCGCAGCTATCAGGCGCTTCTGAAAAAGACGGGGACCTGCTGCTACCTGTATACCATCAAAATGCATGCGCGCCAGCTGCACCCGCAGGGCTGCCTGCAAAATCTCAAGGGATTGCACCGTGCTCTGCGCTTTTTCGCATCCGATGATTTTACCCCGGACGCCGATGTGGAGAAGCTCTCCGACGTCGTGTATCTCGAGGGCGAGCTGGAAAAGGATTATATTCGCTGAGACAGGCGGCGTTTCACAGCCGCAAAGACCCGCTTTGGACGGGATGCTGTTTCCGATCAACCACACGGGAGGAGGACGCTTTTGCTTTGCCGAAGCTTCCTCCCCCGTTTTTTATGACGGGAGGAAATGATGACAATGAACGACGGATTTTTCCGGGCGGCGGCGGCGACGCCCGCCATTCGTGTGGCGGACTGCCGCCACAATGCCGAAGCGGTCGCGGAGCTGATGGAGGAGGCCGCGGCGCGCGGTGTGCAGGCCGTGGTGTTTCCTGAGCTGTGCCTGACGGGCTATACCTGCGGCGATCTCTTTCTGCAAAAGCCCCTTCTCGACGCGGCGGAGCGTGAGCTGGCGGCGCTGATCGAGCGCACGTCCGGCCTGCCGGTGCTTGCGGCGGTGGGCGTGCCTGTCCCGGTGAACGGGGCGCTGTATAACTGCGCCGCCGTGTTCTGCGGCGGGCGGCTGCTCGGCCTTTCCGCGAAAAGCTGTGTGCCGAATTACGGTGAGTTTTACGAAGCGCGCCATTTCACCCCCGCGCCGGAGTGCGTGGAGGTGTCCTTTGCGGGCTTTTCCGTGCCGCTCGGCTCGTCCCTGCTGTACCGGCCCGAGGGCTGGGAGGATTGCGCCGTGGGTGTGGAGATCTGCGAGGATCTCTGGTCGCCGGAGCCCCCCTCCACACGGCTGGCCCTTGCGGGGGCAACGCTCATCCTGAACCTCTCCGCGAGCGACGAGGTGATCGGCAAGGCCGCGTACCGCCGTGAGCTGGTCAGCGGACAGTCCGCGCGCCTGCTGTGCGGCTATGTCTACGCCGACGCGGGCGAAGGCGAGTCCACAACGGATCTCGTGTTCTCCGGCCATAACCTGCTGGCGGAAAACGGCGCGGTTCTGGCGGAGTCCGAGCCGTTCACCACGGGTCTGACGCAGGCCGATCTCGATCTTTCCCGCATGGCGGGCGAGCGCCGCCGCGTCACCACGTGGCAGGGCGGCAAATATACCGCCGCCCGCACGATTTCCTTCCCGCTGCCCGCCGCCCCGTTCCGTCTGCACCGCCGCGTGGATCCCGCGCCGTTTGTCCCGAAGGGCGAAACGGATCTGGCCGCGCGCTGCGAGATGATTCTCAACTTGCAGGCTGCCGGGCTGAAAACGCGGCTGTCGTGCGCGCACGCTTCCCATGTTGTGGTGGGCGTGTCCGGCGGACTGGATTCCACGCTGGCTTTGCTCGTCTGCGCCCGCGCTTTCGACAGTCTGGGCTTGCCGCGCGAGGGGATTCTTGCCGTCTCCATGCCGGGATTCGGCACGACAGGGCGCACGAAGTCGAACGCGCAGAAGCTTGCCGAGCTGCTCGGCGCGTCCTTCCGGGAGGTGCCGATCGGGGAATCGGTGCGGCTGCACTTTGCCGATATCGGCCATGACCCCGAAAAGCGCGACGTCACCTACGAAAACGCGCAGGCGCGTGAGCGCACGCAGGTGCTCATGGACCTTGCGAACGAAAACGGCGGCCTTGTCATCGGCACGGGCGACCTCTCCGAGCTGGCGCTGGGCTGGGCAACGTACAACGGCGATCATATGAGCATGTACGGCGTGAACGGCTCGATCCCGAAAACGCTGGTGCGCCATCTGGTGCGCTATGCAGCCGGGAAATTCGGGGGCGAGCTGGCGGACGTACTGCTCGACGTGCTCGATACGCCTGTCAGCCCGGAGCTGCTGCCGCCGTCTGGCGACGACATTGCGCAGAAAACCGAGGACATCGTCGGCCCCTACGAGCTGCACGACTTCTTCCTTTACTACCTGCTCCGCTTCGGCTTCGGCCCGGGCAAGATTTACCGGCTGGCCCTCGCCGCCTTCGACGGCGTGTATGACGCGGCGACCATCAAAAAGTGGCTTTCTACGTTCTTCCGCCGCTTCTTCGCCCAGCAGTTCAAGCGCTCCTGCCTGCCGGACGGCCCCAAGGTCGGCACGGTGGCCCTCTCGCCGCGCGGCGACTGGCGGATGCCGAGCGACGCGAGCGCCCGTCTGTGGCTTGAGGAGATCGAAGCTCTGTGACGCCGATCGGGATCTATCTGCACGTCCCGTTCTGCGCGGCGAAATGCCCGTACTGTGACTTTTATTCGATGCCCGCCGCGCCGGAGGTGCAGGATCAATATACAAAAGGTATTATTCAAAGAATAGAATCCTATTCGGATTCTCATTTGCCCGCCGATACCGTCTATTTTGGCGGCGGCACGCCGGGGCTGCTCGGTGCGGAGCGTCTCGGGCGGATCCTCTCGGCGGTGCGGCGGTCGTTTGATCTCGCGCCGGACGCGGAGGTGACGGTGGAGACAAACCCCGGCTGCGGGGATGACGCTCTGTTTGACGGTCTTGCGGCGGCGGGGGTAACGCGCATCTCGCTCGGCCTGCAATCCGCGAACGCGGACGAGCTTCGTCTGCTGGGCCGCAGGCACACGGCGAAGGACGCGGCGCGCGCGGTCGAGCTGGCACACCGTGCCGGGATCGAAAATGTCTCGCTGGACTTGATGATCGCCACGCCCGGCCAGACGCAGGAAAGCCTGCGGCAGTCGATCGCCTTCTGCGCGCACACGGGTGCGTCGCACGTTTCGGCTTACCTGCTCAAGATCGAGCCGGGCACGGACTACGGCAGACGGCAGGACACGCTCGATCTTCCCGGCGAGGACGAGGTCTGCGATCTCTATGAGACGGCCTGCACGGAGCTGGAGCGTCTGGGGTACGCCCAATATGAGATCTCGAACTTTTCCCGTCCCGGCCGGGAAAGCCGCCACAACCTCAAATACTGGCGCTGTGAGGAATATCTGGGCTTCGGCCCGGCGGCGCACTCGTTCTTTGAGGGACGGCGCTTCTTTTTCCCGCGCGATCTGGGGGCGTTCCTGCGCGGCGATCCGCCTGTCGACGACGGCGAGGGCGGCGATTTTGAGGAATTCGCCATGCTGGCTTTGCGCTTGTGCGAGGGTTTGCGGGAGGATGCTTGCCGGGAGCGCTTCGGCCATCCGATCCCGGCGCAGGTGCGGCGCAAGGCTGTTCCCTTGGAACGCGCGGGCTGCTGCCGCGTGACGCCGGAGGGGATCTCCCTGACGCGCGCGGGGTTTCTGGTATCAAACGCTGTGATCGGCGCGCTCCTTTTGTGAGCGCGCCGCTTTTCGTTTTAGGTCAAGCCTTTTTCAAAAGGGCGCCGTGTGCCGGTGGCACACAAACAAGGCGCCGACCGGAGCGGCAGCGGAGACGCGGGGTTTGGGGGCGCGGTGCGCCAGTGGCGCACGAATTAGCGCCGACCGAGCCGGCAGGCGAGACTCAGAGCCCCATAAAATCTGCGCGAAGCTCAGAGAAGCTAGAAAAAGAGCGAAGCGAATTTTTCGGACGTTTATCGCAAAATGAACCTACAAAAAAATTTTCAAAAATTTTCTGAATCCATGAATGGATCCTTCTCCGCCGATCGTATTAGGGATGAAACCGGTTCAAACAACACAAAACAAACAGCCGGACAAACGGGAAATCCCCGTGCGGCGGATCATGGGAGGAAAACAAAATGAAAAAAATTCTGGCAGCGATTACGGCAATGATGATTCTGGCAAGTGTGGGTACGATGAGCGTTTCCGCGGCAGGGCGTGGATATGGCGCCGGGAACGGCATGGGCGGCGGCCGCGTCTCCCGCAAAGGAGAAACGGCGGCGAACTGCTCCGCGATCGCTTCAAATAAGCGAAGCACCTCCGGACTGCGGCGGCAGGGAAGAAAGGTTCCGAGCGGCAGAAAGGAGGGTGTGGGCATGTCCGCGCTGTCCGCCGCATGTCCCGGCCCGTGGACATGCAGATACACGGTGCGCGTTCCGTCCCGGCAGGGGCGCAGACCGTCGTGGTGCCGTCCGGCTTCCAGAATCAGCACGTCCCCTTCGTGAAGCGTGTAACAGTCCGGCTCCCCGCCGCCGGGCGGCTCCTGCCGGATCTCCCACTCGCCCTCCAGCAGATAGATCAGGTCGTGATCCTCCATCACGCGGTTCGGATGGGGAATCCCCGTGACAAAGGTGTTGTGATACGCTTCGCGGATCTCGTAAGGGACCGAGGGGTCAAACGCGGTGCCGTCCATGTGCGTCGTCCTCCTTTTGTGCGTTTCCGTTTTCCAAATGATACAAGCTTTTGGCCGGAATATCAATGGTTTTCCGTTGTCTTCGTGCTATCATGATATTGTTCCCGGGTTTCGGGAGTCAAGAGATACGCATACGCCGCACGGCGGCAGGAAAGGGAGAATCACCATGGAAAACGGAAAGTTGAAGGCGGTGGTCGTCGGGTTGGGCTTCGGCGGCGCGTTTGTGCCGATCTGGCGGGATCATCCGAATGTGAGCGAGGTTGGGATCTGTGATGTGAACCGTGATCTGATGGATCGTGTGGCGAAGGAGCACGGGATCGCCTGCTGCTATTCCTCGCTCGACGAAGTGCTGGCGGATGAAAGCGTGGACGCGGTGCATCTGGTCACGGCCATTCCCGACCACGCGGATCAGACCGTGCGCGTGCTCGACGCGGGCAAGCATTGTGCCTGCACCGTGCCGATGGCGACCAGTATGGAGGGGATCCGCGCAATCCGCGACGCGGTACAGCGCAGCGGGAAAACCTACATGATGATGGAAACCACGCTGTACACCTACCAGTATTTTTATGTCAAAAAGCTGATCGAGAGCGGAGAGCTGGGACGGATCCAGTTCCTGCGCGGCTCGCACTATCAGGATATGGAAAACTGGCCGTCCTACTGGATGGGACTGCCCCCGTTCTGGTACGGCACGCATGCGATCGCCCCGCTTGTGGCTCTGTCGGGAAGCCGGATCGAAGCGGTGTCGTGCCTTGGCTCCGGCAGCATGCGCCCTGAGCTGGTGAAGCAGTACGGCAACCCCTTCCCGGTGGAGACCGCGCATTTCCGCTTTGCGAACGGGCTGGCCGCGGAGGCCACACGTTCGCTGTTTGAGACGGCCCGCACCTATCAGGAGGGCTTGTTTGTCTACGGCAGTAAAATGTCGTTTGAGTGGGGCTTTGCGGACGGGGACGCGCCCTATATCACGCGGCTTTTGCAGGCGGACGGCACGGGCAGCGCGCCGCGCGGGCTTCCCACGCCGGTGCAGCAGATCGATCTGCCGAACGAATACGCCGATCTTCCGGAGCCGCTTCAGCGCTACACGGTCGGCGGCGACTACGATCCCACAAACCCGCAGCTCAGCCTGAAAAAGGGCGCGGGCGGCGGTCATCACGGCTCCCATCCGCATCTGGTGCATGAGTTCGTGCGCAGCATCGTGGAGCAGCGCAAGCCGTGGATCGACTGGGAGCTGGCCGCCAACATCACCGGCGCCGGAATCCTCGCCCATGAATCCGCCCTGCGCGGCGGCGAATGGCTCAAGGCAGACTGAGGCAGACTGAGTCTGCACGCAAGTCGCGCAAGCGGCGGGCAGGCCCGCCGCCCGGCACGGAAAAAGAAATTGACCCCTTTGCGATCTTACGTCGCAAAGGGGTCTTGTTATGTAGCCCGCGACAGACTGAGGCAGACTGAGTCTGCACGCAGCGGCCCGCGCGTTGGCGGTGTGAAAATGGTTTTGCACGGCGGCGCGGGACAGTCTGAACAAACTCCCGGTCAGGAGTCCTTTGCTTCCGGACGGTATTCCATCAAATCGCCCGGCTGGCACTGCATGATTTCACACAGCTTCCCGATCGTCTCTGTTGTCACGGGACGATCGTGCCGCAGCCGCTGCAGCGTCTGAGCGTCGATACCTTCATTTGCCAGACGGTAAAAGGAAATATGCTGTTTTTTCATCCATTCCCGCATTGGGTCAAACGAAATTCCCATAGCAATCCTGCTTTCCGGCTATGTTCCATGATTTCTTTTATTATATCTTCTTTTCCCCGCTTTTTCATCCTTTTCTATTTTCCTGACAGGAAAACTTTTTCTTTCCCAACTTTCCAATCCCGGTCTGTTCCCAGGAAGAAAAGCGTGGTATCCTAATTTCGAAAGGAAGGGATTGCGGATGGAATGGAAGCTGGCGGAGCAGATTCGGGCATACCGGCAGGAAAAGGGCATGACGCAGGAACGGCTGGCCGAAGCGGTGGGCGTGACGGTGGGAGCCGTCTCAAAGTGGGAATCGGGCGCGTCTGTGCCGGAGCTTTCCGCGCTGGTGGAGCTCGCGTCGCTGTTTGGTACCTCGGTGGACACGCTGATTGGCTATGAGGTGCCGGACAACGCGCTGCCCGCTCTGCTGCGCCGTCTGCGCGCCTGCCGCGACGCGCACCAGTTTGACGAGGGGAACGAGGTTGCCCGCCGCCTTCTGCGCTGCTACCCAAATTCGTTTGAAGCGGTGTATCATACGGCAGGCTTTTATTATTGTCAGGGACTGACACAGGCGGAAAAACAGCAGATGCGCCAGGCCATTGCGTTATATGAGCGGTCGCTGGCGCTGCTCTCGCAGAACACGGATCCGGAGATCGGGGAAATTTCGATCCGGGAATCCATCGCCAGCGCACGGATTTCACTCGGCGAAGAGGAGGAAGGCGTTCGCGAGCTCAAGCAGCACAACGACAACGAAATCTATGATTCTCTCATAGGCATAACGCTGGCGTATACCGATCAGAAGGACGAAGCGCGGCGCTATCTGTTCCGCTCCTATCTGCGGCTTACCGCGGATCTGGTTCGTATCTCGTTCGGCTTTGTCAATACCGCAGAGGCTTGGGATGAACAAAAGCAGGTGCTGGAGCTTTTTGACCGGGTTCTCTATTTTCTGGACGGGATGACCGAGCCGGGCCGGGTGTCGTTTGTAACGAAGGCGGAGGCGTTGATTCTGGCGGTGTGCGCTCATCTGTGCGTCGGGCTGGGGCAAAACGCGGAGGCGGAAACGTATCTTCGCCGGGCCTGGGAGACGGCGCGGCGTTTCGACGCGGCTCCGGATTACAGTGCAACGGCAATTCACTTCTGCTGCGGCGATCCTCCGCCTGCCGCCTTCGACGATATCGGGGAGACGGCTATGCGGGGAGTCGAAAGATTTATCAAGGAAACGGAAGAGACAGCGCCTGTGCTTTGGCCGCTGTGGGAGGGATGGAGCCATGAAAAAGCGTAACGGCCTGCGCCACGAATTTTTCCGAAAGAATCGCCTGATGTTTTGCGTGGTGATCGGCGTATCCGCGCTGGTAGCGGGACTCAACCTGGTTCTCTCCGTATTGCTCCAGCAGGCGATTGATCTCGCTTCCGGTGTTTCCACCACCTGGACGCTGCCGCAGCTGATAGTGATTTCCGTCCTGGTGCTGGTGGGCGTTCTTGCGGCGGGGATTGGTACTTGCCTGGCAAAACCGCGTTTCCTGCGCCGTGCCATGCAGCAGTATAAAGAAGCGGCCTTCCGCGAGCTGGCAAAGAAGGGGACGGCGGCTTTTTCCAGGGAGAATACCTCGCTGTATCTTTCTGCTCTCTCGAACGACGCGAACAGTATCGAAACAAACTATCTGGAAAAGATGTTTGACTGTGTGGTACAGCTTTTGCTGTTTGCCGGAGCAATCGCCCTGATGCTCTGGTACAATCCTTTTCTGACGCTGGTGGCGGCGCTGTTCTCCGCGCTGCCGGTGATCGCCGCCCTTCTGACGGGCGGGAAGCTGGCTCCGGCAGAACAGAAGGTGTCGCAGAAAAATGAAAGCTTTGTCGCTGCTCTGCGGGATTGCCTTTCAGGCTTCCCGGTGATCAAGAGCATGAAGGCGGAGCAGCAGGCGTTCCGTCTGTTCTCGGAAAGCTGCCGGTCGGCGGAGCAGGCCAAAGCCCGCCGCCGTGGATTGAACACCGTCATTTCCACCATTTCCTCTATATCCGGCGCGGCGGCACAGCTGGGAGTGATCCTCACCAGCGCGGCTATGGCGGCGGCCGGGTTTATTACCCCCGGCGTAGTGATGATTTTTGTGCAGCTGATGGGATTTATTCTGGAGCCGATCTCTGTTGTGCCGGAATTTCTCGCAAACCGCAAGGCGGCCCTCGCGCTGGTGAAAAAACTCGAGGACGCGCTGGCGATCCGCACGCCGGACGGCGGCACGGAGATTCCTCCCGTCCTGCGCGACGCGGTGGAGCTGCGGGACGTTTCGTTCTCCTATGTGGAGGGCGAACCGGTGCTCAACCACCTCTCCGTGCGGTTGGAAGCAGGAAAAAGCTATGCGGTTGTCGGCACGTCCGGCAGTGGAAAATCAACGTTTCTCAGCTTGCTGATGGGTTCTTTTCCCACCTACACAGGGGAAATCCTGGTAGATGGGGTGAAACTGCGTGAGATCCGCCTGTCGTCCCTCTATGATTTGATGTCCCTCATCCGGCAGGACGTATTCCTGTTCCAGCGCAGCCTGCGGGACAATCTGACGATGTTCCGCGATTTCCCGGAAGAGGTGGTCCGGCAGGCGGCTTCTCTGGCGGGGCTGGGGGATCTGGTGGCGGAGCGCGGGCTGGATTTCCCGTGCGGCGAAAACGGGAACGCACTTTCCGGCGGTGAACGCCAGCGGGTCTCCATTGCCCGGAGCCTTCTGCGGAAAACGCCCGTTCTTCTCGCGGACGAAGCCACCGCCGCGCTGGATCGGGAGACAGCCTTCCGCGTCACGTCCTCCCTGCTCGATTTGGATGGTCTGACGCGCGTGGTGGTGACGCATTCGCTTGACGAGCCGCTTCTGCGGCGCTTCGACGAGATTCTCGTCCTGCGCGGCGGCGTCATCGAGGAGCGCGGCGCCTTCGATTCCCTCATGGCCCGTAAATCCTGCTTCTACTCTCTCATGCAAGCCGGCAAGACTGAGTCTTGACGCAAGTCGCGCACGCCGCGTCCCGCGGCGAACCGTGGTGAAAGAAATAGACCCCTTTGCGATCTTACGTCGCAAAGGGGTCTTGTCGTGTGTCCCGCGTTGTTTTCACGGAGCGTTCGGGAAGGTTGGCTGCTGTTTTCAGCGGAGTGCGGTCTTGACAAGAATTTGGGAAAGCGATACACTCGGCATGGTTCCCTTACCCATGCCTCCGGTTGATCAGCATTTGCAGCCGCACGAGGACGGCGGGGGCGAGGGAAAAAGCAGCCACCGCGCCCCAGGCGGCGGGAGTGAGCAAAGCCGCGTCAAACAGCGCCGCCAGCGGCGGCACGAGCAGGACGGAGCATTGCAGGAAAATGCACAACAGCGCGGCAGGCAGCAGGCGGCTGCCCCGGCGGGCCGGGGAAAAGAGCGGGCCGCCGCGCATATTGAACGTGTGGGCGATCTGCGAGAGCGAGAGCACGGCGAAAGCCATCGTGCGCCCGACGACCGGGTTCATCGGGTCGGGGTCGAAGAACACGCGGCCTACAGAGTATGCCGCCAGCGTAAACGCCCCGATCAAACATCCCTCAATCGCGATACGCCAGCCCATGCCGCCGGAAAACAGGCTTTCGCCGCGCTTGGCGGGCGGGCGCTGCATCACGCCCGGCTCAATCGGCTCCACACCGAGAGCGAGCGCGGGCACGGAATCCGTCACAAGATTGACCCAGAGAAGCTGGATCGCGAGCAGCGGCGAGGGCAGGCCGATCAAAAATCCCACGAACACCGTGAGGATCTCCCCGATGTTGCACGAGAGCAGGAAATGTACCGTGCGCCGGATGTTCGCGTACACGCCGCGCCCCTCGCGCACTGCCGCCACGATCGTCGTGAAATTGTCGTCCGCCAGCACCATGTCCGCCGCGCCCTTGGCGACCTCCGTGCCGCTCTTTCCCATCGCGCAGCCGATGTCCGCCGCGCGCAGGGCGGGAGCGTCGTTGATGCCGTCGCCCGTCATGGCGGCAACCTCGCCGTTTGCCTGGAAGGCGCGCACAATCCGCACCTTATGTTCCGGCGAGACGCGGGCGAACACGTCGCAGGTGCGCACGGCGCGCTTCAGATCCGTGTCGGAGAGCGCGTCCAGCTCCTGCCCGGTGAGCACCTTGCCGTCGCGGCGCAGGATGCCCAGCTCACGGGCAATCGCGGAGGCCGTGGCGGCATGGTCGCCCGTGATCATCACCGGACGGATTCCGGCGGAGCGGCACTGGGCCACAGCCTCCTTCACCCCGGCGCGCGGCGGGTCAGAAAGGCCCGCCAGCCCTACAAAGGTCAGGTTTTGCTCCATTTCGCGCTCAGTAGGGAGCGCGTCCGTATCGCGGAAGGCCACGCCGATCACCCGAAGGCCGGAGGACGCCATGGATTCATTTTTCGCGAGGAACCCGGAACAGCTTCCCGCGCAGTAGCGTGCCAGCACGTCCGGCGCGCCCTTGCAGATGATCCGGTAGCCGCCGTCCGGGCGGCGGTGCACCGTCGTCATGCGCTTGCGGGAGGACGAGAAGGGAATCTCATGCACGCGCGGCCAGCGGCGCTCCAGCTCGCTTTTTTCCTCTGGGCAGGCGGCGGCAAGGGCTGTCTCCGTCGGCTCGCCCCGGTAGCTGCCTGCCCCGCCCGTGCAGTTGCTGCACAGGCAGGCCAGCGAGAGGATGCGCTTTCCCTCCTGCGAATGTGCCGCCACTTCGCCGGACGCACTCGCCACGGTGCGCACCGTCATGCGGTTTTCCGTGAGTGTGCCGGTTTTGTCGGAGCAGATGACGCTGGCGCTGCCGAGCGTTTCCACCGCAGGCATCCGCCGCACAATGCTCTTTTTCGCCGCCATGCGCCGCACGCCCACAGCCAGCACGATCGTCACCACGGCGGGCAGCCCCTCCGGGATAGCCGCGACGGCCAGGCTGATCGACAGCAGGAACATGTCAAGCGGCGGCGTGTGCTCCAAAAGGCCAATGAGAAAGATCAGCGCGCAGATGGCGAGTGCTCCGGCTCCCAGCCAGCGCCCCGTCTGCGCCAGACGCTTTTGCAGCGGGGTTTTCGGCGGCTCCTGCGACGCAATCATCCCGGCAATGCGTCCAACCTCCGTGCGCATGCCCGTGGCCGTCACCACGCCAAGCCCGTTGCCTGCCGTGATCTCCGAGGGGGAAAACACCATGTTTTTCCGATCCCCAAGCGGCGTTTTCTCCGGCAGCACCACGCCCGCGTCCTTCGCGGCGGGCAGGCTCTCGCCCGTGAGCGCGCTTTCGCCCGCACTCAGGCCGTGCGACTCAATCAGCCGCAGATCCGCCGGGGCGATATCCCCCGCGCGCAATCGCACGAGATCGCCCGGCACCAGCTGCACCGCGTCCACGGTTTCCTCCCGGCCTCCCCGGATAACGCGCGCACGCGGGCTGCTCAGCTTTTTCAAAGCCTCCATGGCGTGCTCCGCGCGGCTCTCCTGGATCATCCCTGTCACCGCGTTGAGCACCACGATCGCCAGGATGATGATGGAATCCACATAGTCGCCCGTGCCCTCGATCCGCGAAGCGAGGAACGAAACCGCCGCCGCCGCGAGGAGCACGAGAACCATAAAATCCGAAAGCTGGGCGAAAAACCGCGCGAGAAGCCCCTTGCGGCGCGGCCCCGCCAGCTCGTTTGTCCCTGTTTCCTTCAGACGGCGCGCGGCTTCCGCGTGCGAAAGCCCCTTTTTCCCGTCCGAACCCAGACCGCGCAGGCACTCGGCCGCCGTCTTGTTTTGCCATTCCACCGTGCGTCCACCTCCCATGTTTCGCGGCGCGCTTGCTGCCGCTGGTATCAAATATATTCCGTCCGGGCGCGCGGTAGTCGTTCTTTCTCCGATCATCGCAAAATTTCGTGACGATGCCTGTTTTGGCAGGCCTTTTGAAAGGATGTTTTTCATGTCTCTTCCCCAGGATCCGATGATTCTTCTGAGTTATGTCAACACCAAGCTGCGCGACGAGTACCCCTCGCTCCGTGAGCTGTGCCAGTCCCTGTGCGAGGACGAGGACGATCTGCGCCGCCGTCTCGCCGAGGTGGATTACGAGTACGACGAAACGCTCAACCGTTTTGTGTGACTTGTGTTTTTTGCTGACCCGGTGTAAAATGGGGGTACCCGAAGGGGAATCCTGTTGAAACCGGGAGGAATTTGTCTCATGCGAAAATTTGCGGCCGCTCTGCTGGCGGCGGTTTTCCTTTTGCTTGCCGGATGCTCCGCCGTTCCGGCCTTTGCGCCGGGGGAGGAAGCGTCTCCGGCTTCCTCCGGCGTTTCCGGCGCTCCTGAAGATCCGGAGAGCACCCCTGCCCCGCCCGCGGAGGAGGATACCACGGTGCGCGTCACAATTCCGGAGGGCTTCACCGTGCTGCAAATCTGCCAACGGCTTGAGGAAAACGGCGTGTGCTCCGGGCAGGAATTTTTTGAAGTGTCGCAGTCGTATGAGCCATCGTCGTTCACCGTGCCGGAGGACGAAAACCGTCCGTATAAGATGGAGGGCTATTTGTTCCCGGCGACGTATGAGTTTGAAAAAAACAGCGATCCCACGGACGTGCTGATTGAGATGCTCAACGCCTACCGCTACCGCGCCGGGGATCTGACGGACGAGCAGCTGATCATCGCGTCGATCATCGAGCGGGAGTCCCGGAGCGTGGAAAATGCCGCGCTGGTGTCCTCCGTCATCTATAACCGGCTCGACGCCGGGATGATGCTCCAGATGGATTCCACGCGCGAATACATCAACGACGCGGTGACGGATTCCCCCTATCTTACGGGAGACACCTCCCGTTTCGCGGAGCTGTACAACACCTACAAATGCCCCGCCCTGCCCGCCGGGCCGATCTGCTGTCCCGGAGAGCGCGCGATGGAGGCCGCCCGCAACCCCGCCGAATCGGAGTATTACTACTTTTTCTTTGGGAACGATAACGAAAATCACTACAGCACGACCTATGAGGAGCATGTGGCCGCGATCGAGGAATACGGCGTGCAGTACGGCTGACGGAAACCGGCGTTTGCCGCGCTCCCGCGCGGATTCCGCTTGCTCTCAGCCCCCGTTGTGTGTTATAGTAAAGAGTAAGTGTGACCGGCGGATCGCCCGGGGGAAGGAGAAAAACAGCATTGAGCTTTTCCAAGGATAAAATCAGGAATTTCTGCATCATCGCCCATATCGACCACGGCAAGAGCACGCTCGCGGACCGGATTCTGGAGCAGACGAAGGCCGTGGCTCTGCGTGACATGGAGGACCAGCTTCTTGACAATATGGATCTGGAGCGCGAGCGAGGCATTACCATCAAGGCACATGCCGTGACGCTGGTGTACCATGCGCAGGACGGCGAGGATTATATGTTCAACCTGATCGACACGCCCGGCCACGTCGACTTCAACTATGAGGTGTCGCGCAGTCTGGCGGCGTGCGAGGGTGCGGTTCTGGTCGTGGACTCGTCGCAGGGCATTGAGGCGCAGACGCTGGCGAATACCTATCTGGCTGTGGACGCCGGGCTGGAAATCGTGCCGGTGATCAACAAGATCGATCTGCCCAGCGCCGACCCGGACCGCGTGCGCAAGGAAATTGAGGACGTGATCGGCATCCCGGCGGAGGACGCGCCCGCGATCTCCGCGAAGCAGGGGATCAACATCGGCGCGGTGATGGAGCAGGTGGTCAAGCTGGTGCCGCCCCCGCAGGCCAACGATGAAGCCCCTCTGCGCGCGCTGATCTTCGACTCCTACTACGACCCGTACCGCGGCGTAATCGCCCATGTGCGGCTCAAGGAGGGTACCGTGCACCCCGGCGACACCATCCGCATGATGAGCGTGGGGAGCGAGTTCACCGTGGTGGAGTGCGGCTACATGCGCGCCACGACGTTCGAGCCCGCGAGCGAGCTTTCCTCCGGCGAGGTGGGCTATATCACCGCGTCGATCAAGGCGGTGAAGGACGCGCGCGTCGGCGATACCATCACCCGCGCGGACAATCCCGCTTCCGAGCCGCTGCCCGGCTACCGCGCCGTGCAGCCCATGGTGTACTGCGGCATTTACCCGGCGGACGGGGCGAAATACCCCGATCTGCGCGACGCGCTTGAAAAGCTTCAGCTCAACGACGCCGCCCTCTCCTTTGAGCCGGAAACATCCGTGGCGCTGGGATTTGGTTTCCGCTGCGGCTTCCTCGGCCTTCTGCACATGGAGATCATCCAGGAGCGGCTGGAACGCGAATACAATCTCGACCTGATCACCACGGCCCCCAGCGTTGTGTACCGCATCACGAAGACGAGCGGCGAGGTCGTGTTTATTGATAACCCGACGAACTATCCCGACCCGTCCCTCATCGCGGAAGCGGAGGAGCCGATGGTGAACGCGCACATCTATTCCCCGACGGATTATGTGGGGAATATCATGGATCTGTGCCAGGACCGGCGCGGCACCTTCCGCGACATGACCTACATTGACGCGGACCGTGTGGACATCCATTATGAGCTGCCGCTCAACGAGATTGTCTACGACTTCTTTGACGCGCTCAAGTCCCGCACGCGCGGCTACGCCAGCTTTGACTATGAGCTCAACGGCTATCAGAAGAGCAAGCTGGTTAAGCTCGATATCATGCTCAACGGCGAGATTGTCGACGCGCTCTCGTTCATCATCCACGAGGATAAGGCGTATCCCCGCGCGCGGAAGATGGCTGAAAAGCTGAAGGAGAAGATCCCGCGCCAGCTGTTTGAAGTGCCGATTCAGGCGTGCATCGGCGGCCGCATCATTGCGCGCGAGACGGTGAAGGCTATGCGCAAGGACGTGCTTGCGAAATGCTACGGCGGCGATATTACGCGAAAGAAGAAGCTGCTCGAAAAGCAGAAGGAAGGCAAGAAGCGTATGCGCCAGCTCGGTACGGTTGAGGTGCCGCAGGAGGCGTTCATGTCCGTCCTCAAGCTGGATGAATAAAACTTGAAGTTTTCGCCCGCCTTTTACAAAAGGGCGCCGTGTGCCGGTGGCACACAAACAAGGCGCCGACCGGAGCGGGAGCGGAGACTCGGCGGGGTTTGGGGGCGCGGTGCGCCAGTGGCGCACGAATTAGCGCCGACCGAGCCGGCAGGCGAGACCCAGAGCCCCATCAAATCTGCGCGAAGCCAAAGAAAGCCAGGAAAAAGAGCGCAGCGATTTTTTCCGGACGGCTGCCCACAAATCTATAGAATAAATCTTTTGTTGCTCACAAAAATCGTCCCCTCCGCGGTTCCTTACACCGCAGAGGGGACGATTTCTATTTTGAAGCGTATTTATTTTCCTCCGCAAGCGCTTTACTGTACACACAGCCGCAGTAATTCTGCCGGTAAAGGTTATATTCCTCCGAGAGAACGATCGAGCGCTTGATGCCTTCCTTCTTTTTGAAATCGGAGGGAAGCCAGCGCACGCCGGTTTCAGCGGCAAGGCGCAGACCGATTTCATTGAGCTTCTGCGCGTTTTTCAGCGGGCTGATGGAAAGGGTGGTGCAGAACCAGTCGAAACCGCGTTCCTTTGCGATTTGAGCGGCTTCGCGCAGGCGCAGCTCGTAGCAGCGGAAACACCGCTCGCCGCCCTCCGGGATGCGTTCCAGGCCGCGTGCAATCGCCGTAAACTCGGACGGCTCATAGCGCCCGGCTTCAACTGTTACCGGGTTTTTCAGCGGCATCTCGCTCACCAAACGGCGCACCTCCTCCAGCCGGTGGTCATACTCCGGCGCGGGGGAAATGTTCGGATTGTAGAACAGGAGCGTGATAGAGAAATACCGTGAAAGATATTCCAGCACATAGCTGCTGCACGGCGCGCAGCACGCATGGAGCAGGAGCGTGGGCGGCGCGCCGTTCTCCGGCAGCGCCGCCAGGATGCGATCCAGCTCCCGCTGATAATTCACCCTGTTTTCCGGCATGTTACGCTTCTTCCTTCTGCGCGGAGGGCAGGATGGCGATTCCCAGCTCCTCGAGCTGCTTCGGGTCGACATGGCCCGGCGCGGCGCTCATCAGCTCAGCGGAGGACGCCACCTTCGGGAAGGCCAGCACGTCGCGGATGTTGTCCGTGCCAAGCAGCACCATCATGATGCGCTCGAGACCCCACGCCATGCCGCCGTGCGGCGGAGCGCCGAAGCGGAACGCGTTGAGCAGGAAGCCGAAACGGGCCTGCGCCTGCTCCGGGGTGAAGCCGAGGGCTTCAAACATCTTGGCCTGCACGTCCGGATCGTTGATACGGATCGAGCCGCCGCCCAGCTCGTAACCGTTGGCGACCATGTCGTAAGCCTTTGCGTACACGTGGCCGGGATCGCTCGTCAGCTTGTCCACGTCCTCGTCGCGCGGAGCGGTGAAGGGGTGGTGCATCGCCACATAGCGGTCCTCTTCCTTGCTGTATTCAAACTGCGGGAAGTCCGTGACCCACAGCAGGCAGGGCTTGGAGGTGTCGATCAGGCCAAAGCGCTTGGCCAGCTCGCAGCGCAGAGCGCCGAGGGAGGCAAACACCACGGAATTGTCGTCGCTTGCAACGAGGAACAGCACGTCGCCCGGCTGCGCGCCCATAGCGGTGCGGATGGCGGAGCACTCCTCGGGCGTGAGGAATTTCTCGTAGGAGGACGTTTCTTTCTCCGCGAGACGCGTCCACGCAAGACCCTTCGCGCCGTATGCCTTGATCCACTCCTGAAGCTTGTCGATCTCCTTGCGGGACAGCTTCTCGGCCTCGCCCTTCAGGCAGATGCCGCGCACGGAGCCGCCCTCCGCCAGCGCGCCGGAGAACACCTTGAATTCCGTGTTTTTCAGAGCGTCGCTGAGATCCACCAGCTCCAGACCAAAGCGCATGTCCGGCTTGTCGCTGCCGAAGCGGCGCATGGCCTCATCCCATGTCAGGCGGGGCAGCGGAAGCGGGATATCCACGCCGCACAGCTCCTTGTAGGCCTCCTGGATGAAGCCCTCGCCGATGGCCATCACGTCCTCCTGATCGACGAAGCTCATCTCAAAGTCAAATTGCGTGAACTCGGGCTGACGGTCGGCGCGCAGATCCTCGTCGCGGAAGCAGCGGGCCACCTGCATGTAGCGGTCGAAGCCGGAGAGCATGAGAAGCTGCTTGTACAGCTGCGGCGACTGCGGCAGGGCGAAAAAGCTGCCCTGGAACACGCGGGACGGTACCAGATAGTCGCGCGCGCCTTCCGGCGTGGAGGCGATAAGGTCCGGCGTCTCGATCTCGAGGAAGCCGTGGCGGTCAAAGTAATCGTGAGCCACCTTCACCAGCTTGTGGCGGGCGATGAGGTTGCGCTGCAAATTCGGGCGGCGCAGGTCGAGGTAGCGGTATTTCAGGCGGGTGTCCTCCTTCACGTTCGAGTCCTCGAGGATCTCAAACGGAGGGGTTTCGGACTTGGCCAGCACGCGCAGCTCCGTCACCTCGATCTCGATCTCGCCCGTGGGGATCTCGAGGTTCTTCGAGGTGCGCTCGCGCACCTTGCCGCGCGCCGCCAGAACGAACTCGCCGCGCGTGGTGAAGGCCTTCTCAAAGATGGAGCGGTCGGTGCTCTCGTCGAACGCAAGCTGCACGATTCCCGTGCGGTCGCGCAGATCGATAAAGATGAGCTGTCCGAGATCGCGCTGCCGCTGTACCCAGCCGCACACGATGACCTCCTGTCCGATATGCTCCGGCCGCAGCGTGCCGCAATAGTGCGTGCGCTTGAGGCCCGTCATTGTTTCTGCCATGTTGAAACCTCTCTTTTCCTGTGTTTTTTGTCGTTGCCGTATTCAGGCGAAACGGGCGGAAAGCCCGGTGTGCCTGGAAAAAATGCTTTTTATAGTTTTCCACAATTCCATTGTGGAAAGTGTGGAAAACCGGTCAGAATGACAGATCCTCGTCCATCGTGGTGATGGTGAGGAAGTCGTCGAGGAAGTTTTCCCCGAGAGAAATTTTCTTCTTTTCACCGGTTTCCATGTTCTTCATGTCCGCTTTTCCGGCGGCCAGCTCGTCGTCGCCGAGCACAATGCTGTATTTTGCGCCGATCTTATCGGCGTACTTCATCTGTGCCTTGAGCCCGCGATCGTTCACGTCGCAGGCAGCCTTTACGCCGCTCTTCCAGAGCGTGTCGCACAGGCGGAACGCGGCCATCTTGGCGGGCGCGCCAAGGGATGCGATAAACAGCTCGCACGGCTCCTCGCTGGGCAGTTCAATGTTCTGCTGGCGGAGAAGGAGAAGCAGGCGCTCCATGCCGAGAGCGAAGCCGAGCGCGGGCATGGGCTGGCCGCCCAGCTCCTCAATCAGCCCGTCGTACCGGCCGCCGCCGCAGACGGTGATCGGCTTGCCGTCGAGCTCGCAGACGAACTCGAACACCGTGCGGGTGTAGTAGTCCAGGCCGCGCACGATGGACGGGTTTACGGTGTATTCCACACCGGCGGCGGTGAGGGCTTCCTTGACGCTCTCAAAGTGCGCTTTGCAGTCGTCGCAGAGGTAGTCGAGCATCCGGGGCGCGCCCGCCGCGACGCGGCCGCACTCGGGGCTCTTGCAGTCGAGAATGCGCATGGGGTTGCGATCCAGACGATCGAGGCAGGTGGAGCACAGCTCCTCCCGGTGCTCTCCAAAATACGCTTTGAGCGCTTCGGTGTATTTGGCGCGGCACTCGGGGCAGCCGATGGAATTGAGCTCCAGCGAGACGCCGGAAAGGCCGGTGCGGTCAAAAATGGAGCGGGCCATGAGGATTACCTCGGCGTCCGCGAGCGGTGCGGCTGAGCCGTACATCTCCGCGCCGAACTGGTGGAATTCGCGCAGACGGCCCTTCTGTGCCTTCTCATAGCGGTAGCACGAGGTGAAATAGTAGAATTTCACCGGCAGGCCGCCGTTGTATACGCCGTGCTCGAGCATGGCGCGCGCCGCGCCCGCGGTGCCCTCCGGGCGCAGGGTGATGGAGCGTCCGCCCTTGTCGAGGAAGGTGTACATTTCCTTCTGCACCACGTCGGTGGTGTCTCCGACGCTGCGCTGGAACAGCTCGGTGTGCTCAAAGACGGGGGTGCGGATTTCCCCAAAGCCGTGCAGGGAAGCTTCTCCCCGCATAACCTCCTCGAGTACCTGCCACTGAACGGACTCCTCGGGAAGAATATCCTCGGTTCCACGCGGCGCCTGAGTCAGAATTGCCATAATCATCGTCCTTTCCTATGGTAAACTATTGGATTTATCGGAAAAAGAAAAAAGATCTCCCAGTCCCCGAGCGCCGGCCCTGCGGCCGCCTCAAAAGGGACGAGGGGAGATCCTCGCGGTGCCACCCTTTTTTCAAGCGCCGGGCAAACGGCGCTCCTTCCTTTCCCCCTGTGTTCTGCGAGGGGGGCGCAGCGGCTCCCGGGTGTCCTTCTCCGAAGCAGGATCGCGGCGCGCTTCCAGCCGATGGCGCGCTTCTCTGTGCGGTGCTTCGGGTACTGCTCCCGTTCGTCGCCGGTTTTCTATACGGAACCCCGAAAAGCGGGCTTTATCCGGCTCAGCTCTTCGGGTTCAGAATGTTTCTCCAGTCAAGATCGCCTCTTTCCAGGCCGTGGATCAGAACCTCGGCGGTTGCGATGTTGGTGGCGACAGGGATATTATGCATATCACACAGACGCAGGAGATTCATGTCGTTCGGTTCATGCGGCTTGGCCGTGAGCGGATCGCGGAACAAAAGGAGCAGATCCACCTCGTTGCACGCGATACGCGCGGCAATCTGCTGATCGCCGCCCTGTGATCCGGCAAGGAAGCGCTGAATGCGCAGGCCGGTGGATTCGGCAACCATCTTTCCGGTCGTGCCGGTGGCGCAGAGGTTGTGGCGGCTGAGCACGCCGCAGTAAGCAATGCAGAATTGAACCATCAGTTCCTTTTTGGCGTCGTGGGCAATCAATGCGATATTCATCGTGGGACCCCTCCTTCTTGGTTGTTCGGATGAAAAGCTAAAATTTACGGAGAGAAACAAGCGGAACCTGTTCGCCTTCCAGGCGGGCGGCGAGACGGCCAAAGGCAAGCGCGCCCTGGCTGCGTTCCGGGAAAGCACAGGCTTCCGCCGTGGCGGCTGCGAGCTCCGGGTCTTCGGGGATGACGGCGATCAGGCGGACTCCCACCGCGTCAATGACGTCGTCAAGGCTGTGATAAACCGCCTGGTTTCGGAAAGCCGTGCCGGAAAAGCGGTTGATCACAAGGCGATGCTGTGTCAGGCCGAGACGTTCCAGCGCCATGCGTGTTTTGGCCCCGTTGCGCAGGCAGACGGGATCCGGTGTGGAGACGAGCAGCACGCGCTGTGCGGCCGCGACAGCGCTTTCAAAGCCCGCGCCCAGTCCGGCCGGGCAGTCGATGAGGATATGGTCGTAATAACGGGAAAGAGCGCCCACAAGCTGTTTCATCACACCGGGGCTCACGATGTCCTCCTCGCGCGAAGGCGCGGCCAGCAGGTACATTCCCTCCTGCCATGAGCACGGATAAATTGCCTGATTGAGCTCGGCTCCTCCGGCAATCACATCGGAAATATCATAGACGCGCTCTTCCGCAACGTCAAGCATGTGGTCAAGACAAGAAAGCCCGGCGTCCCCGTCGATCAACAGCACGCGCTTGCCGCGCCGCGCCAGTGCGGAACCCAGGCCTGTAGCGAGAGTGGATTTCCCAACCCCGCCTTTTCCAGATGTTATCACAGTTACTGCGCCCATGCGATCCTCCTCAATAGTTCCATAGTATCACAATCTTTTGGGTTAGTCAAAAGATTTTTCGTGAATAATGCGTAAAGCAACTTTTTTATGTGGGTTATACAACGGAAGGAAAGCGCGTTTGTGGATCTTTCGCCCCACAGCTTCCGCGGCAGGTGCGGGAGGGAGGCGGCAGGGTGCTTTATCAACCCTCAGAGGAGGCGCTGCTGGAGGATTCGCTGGATGCGCTGCTTGCGGCCTGCTGCTGCGCATACTCGCTTCGTTCGACAGCGGTGCGGATCTGCCCGTCGTCGCAGACCTGTGCATCATAGAAGTATGCGTCCAGAATATCGCGCACCACGTTTTGGCAGTAGGTACCGGTGGAACCATGGTCCAGCACCACGGAAAAAGCGATCTGCGGATCGTCAGTGGGCGCATAGCCGATAAAGGTCACGTTATCCGAACCGCTGGTGCGCTGCGCCGTACCGGTTTTGCCCGCGATTGCAATCGGGTACTTGCCAAGCGAGGAGCGGGCGCTGCCCTCTGTGATGACAGCCTTCATGCCTTCCTTCACATAGTCCAGATTTTCCTGTGACACACCGACATTTTCCACGATTTCCAGCGCAATCTCGTCCTTGACTGTCTCGCGGGTGTAGTCGGTGATCTTGCTGACAAGGGTTGCACGGGGGCGGTTGCCGTTGTTGGCGAGGGTGGCGGCGTAGGTGCACAGCTGCAAGGGGGTGAAGGCGTTGTCGGACTGGCCGATGGCGGCGTTGAGCGTTTCGCCCTGATACCACACGTCACGCGAGCCGGGACCCGCCAGAACACCCGCGCTTTCGCCGATCTCGATCCCGGTCTTGACACCGAGGCCAAAGCGCTGGCAGTAGAGATTCATGGCCGTGATGCCGAGCTGGTAGCCCGTCTCAAAGAAAAAGATGTTGCAGGAGTCCGCCAGCGCCGAGCGCAGGGAAACGTCCCCGTGCCAGCCGAGACACGTCGGCGCGCCGGTGGTGCTGCCGTTTGTAAAGCGGGTGTAATAGTGGCCGCAGTGGATCACGGTGCTGTTGGTGATGACCCCTTCCTCCAGCGCCGCGCAGGCCACGGCGGGCTTGAAGCAGGAGCCGGGGGAGAAGGTGCCGATGAAGGCTTTATTGACCAGAGGGGTGCCGAGTGTGTCGTTTGCCAGAGAAGCGTAATAGGCCGCGTCCTCCTGCGCTAAAATCGAGTCGTAGGTGGGATACGTTCCGGCGGCCAGGATGGCTCCCGTTTTCACGTCCATCACCACGGCTCCGCCCGAATAGCAGTCCTCGCCGTGATCCTGGGAACGGTTGTCCTTGTTGATGGAGTTGAGATATTCGCCGTTTGCCCGTGTGGCGGTGATATTTTCCGCCAGAGAGGCATTGACGACCTCCTGAATCCGCTTGTCAATGGTCAGGTAGATGGTATCGCCCGCCACGGGGGCCTGGGTGACGGTTTCGCTGGCAAGCGAGCCCATGCTGGTGATTTCGACGACCTTCTCGCCGTCCTTGCCGCGCAGCAGCTCCTCAAACGCGCTCTCCACGCCGCTGATGCCGATGCTGTCATCGAAAGCGTAGCCCTTTTCCTGGTAATTGTTCTGCCAGTCCTCCATAGAGGAGAATTTCCCCAAACGCCCGACAATATGCGGAATCAGGGAGGTGTTCTGATATTCACGGGCCGTTGTCACCTCGATGGAGACACCCGGCAGCTTCTGCGTGTTCTCGCTCAGGATCGTCACGATCTCGAGGGAAACGTCGTCCGCCATCGTGTAAGGGTTTGAGATGCCGAACTGATTTTTTGTCATATTGTAGCGTACGGAAACGATATCGCGCGTCTCCTCGGGCGTGTAGCCCTCCACGCTGTATTTTTCAATCAGGCTTTCCATGCAGAGATCCGCCGAGGCATAGGAATTGACGTCGGCGTAATCGCGTCCCTTGAGCGTTTCAATCACCTTGTCGCTGTCCGGTGTGAAGGCGTAGGCGCCATTTTCCCAGACAATCGGCAAAACGTCCGTCCACTCCTCGCCATGCTCGTCCAGCAGCGTGATGATCTGGTGGATCGTCTCGTTTTCCTGCTTCACCGTCTCGGCCATTGTGTTCAGGCGCATGTAGGCCCAGTCGAGCACAATGGCGTAGCCGGTGCGGTTCACAGCCAGCGGCTCGCCGTTGACGTCGAGGATCTCTCCCCGGGCGGCCGTCATTTTCACGGTGGACTGCGTGGAGTTGTCCGCTGTTGTCAGCCAGGTATCGCCGTTTACGATCTGCCAGTCATACAGACGCAGCACATACGCGCCGAACACGGCAATCAGCAGCAGGACACAGAACACATACCGCCACGCGGGGCGGGGACGCTTTTCCATGGAAGCCTCCTTCCTAATCACGCTCGCGCAGGAACAGGGCAAGCGCACGGTTGAAATAGTAGGTGATGGGCATAAAGATTAAGGTGTAGCCCATGCGCGGGAGATAGTGGTGCACATAGGCGTAGCCCGGATAGTCGTAGCCGTAGAGCAGGTAGCAGAAAAACCATTGAATCGACAGGAGAAGGACGATCCCCAGCATTCCGGCGAGAATCGCCGTGAGCAGGTTGGTGCGGATCAATTCCGCCGCCAGGCAGCCGAGCAGCCAGCACATCACGCCGAGGAACAGTCCATGAAAGCCGAAGGCCGTCCCCATGCCGAAATCAAGAAAGAGCCCGCACAGCACGCCGAAGGCCATCGCCGCCAGATCCGTCTCAAAAAACGCGATCGAGAGCGCGGCGGGGATCAAAAGCACCGGACGCGCGCCCAGAATGGGGGGCAGCAGTCCGGGGGTTTCCTGCACCATGAACAAAACGAGAATTTCCAGAACGTAAGCAAAAAAACGGATTCCCTTGTAGCGGTTCATGGCGTGTCCTCCGAAGAGGAAGATGACGCGGAGGAAGCGCTGGAAGAAGTCTCCTGCGAGGAGGCACTGTCTCCGGAAGTGGTGCCGGACGAAGCGCCTGACGAGGTATCGGAGCCGGTCATGGCTTCGCCCTGGCCGAGGAAGGAGGTAATCACCATCACGTCGCGCACTTCGGTCACATCCACAAACGGGCGCACCAGCGCGTACAGGGAGACATCGTATTCCTCATGGCCGATGGATTCAATCACACCGATTTTGAGATTCTGCGGATAAATGCTGCCAAGGCCGCTTGTCACGACGATATCGCCGGCCTTCGCCTGGGTGTCCGCCGTCAGGTAGCCGAGCTTGATCAGGCCCTGATCCGCCAGCTTGATGTCGGTGCTGATCACGCCGCTCTCGCCGGCCACCTTGTCGGTGCCGCCTGTTTCCGCGAAACCGCCCATGCGTGTATCGGGCGAGAGGATTGTCGTGACCTCCGCGGAGATCGAGTTGGCGCTCGACACCCAGCCGACCACGCCCTCATCGGTGACAACGGGATCGTTGACGGAAACGCCCGCCGCCGTTCCACGGTCGATGGTGAAGGTATAAAAGCGGTTCGGGTCCCGGCCGATGACAGAAGCGGAGACAAGCTGAAAATCCGGATTGAGCTCCTTCATATCCAGATATTTATAAAGCTGGGCATTTTCCTTTTTGAGGTCATAATAATCCACCAGCTGGCTTTGCAGCTCCGCGATCTGCTGGCGCAGCTGCGCGTTTTCCTCCATCAGCTCTTCTTTGGAGGTGGAAGCGTCGCGCGCCGCGACGGCGGCGTTTGCCGTCACCAGCGTGCCGACACGCTGCATCGGGGTGGAAAAAAAGCTCAGAAGGTTCGACGGCGCTTCCCCGCCAAACCCGGCGGTGAACAGCATCAGGCACAGCATCGCCGCGCACACCGTCAGGAGAATCTTGAAGCTGCGGGTATGAAGCAGATCGTTGTGATTCATGTGTTGTTCATCACCTCTTTTTCTTGTGGTTTTTGCAAACCTTTCTTTTGAAGAGCCGTTCCCCAACGCACGGAAAACCTCGAAATTATTCCCTACGCTAATTTTGAGGTTTTCCCCCACCAGCCGGCCAGTCTTGCGCGTCAGCGCAAATTTGGCCGGCCGCGCTGAGGGAGAGGGGGCGGCAAACTGACGTAGAAAACAAAGCGCGGGGTTCGAAGGGGCAAGGCCCCTCGCGGTTCTTTCCCCCATTTCTTGGCGGCAAGAAATGGGGGGCCGTCGAGGCCTGAGCGAATCATGTACTGGCTGACGCCAGCACATAGGGAAACCCCTCATGTGGGTTTCCCCACGAAAAAACAGTCCCCCGGACTGTTTTTTCTCCCCTTCCTGCATTTTGGGAAAGAAAAGGCACGGTTAGGGGTTTCACCCCTAAAACCCCACGTCTCCGCTGCCGCTCCGGTCGGCGCCTTGTTTGTGTGCCACTGGCACACGGCGCCCTTTTGAAAAAGGTGGACGAAAACTTTTAGGCGGCTGCGCCGTGCTTGCGGGATGCCGGGAGCATGTCCAGACCGTCCCGCGCCGCCGGGCTTTCCTTTTTCACACAGCTGCCGCGCGGGCCATTGCGTGCAGGCTCAGCCAGCTTAGCGTCTGTTGTTCTTGTAATACGTGTTGGGCATGTTGATCTCAAGGCGCTTGCCGGTGCCGTCCACCACGCAGTCAAGCGGACTTTCCGCTACATGAACCGGCATGCCGGTCTCGCGCTCGACAAGCTGATCCAAACCGCGCAGCAGCGCGCCGCCGCCCGTGAGCGTGATACCGTGGTCGATAATGTCGGCGGAAAGCTCCGGAGGGGTCTTTTCCAGCGTGCTCTTGATTGCGTCCACAATCGTCGACAGCGGATCGGAGAGCGCTTCGCGCACTTCCTCCGCCGTGATGGTTACATTCTTCGGCAGACCGTCGACCAGGTTGCGGCCCTTAATCTCCACGCTCGTGCCGTTGTTGTCCTCCGTCGGGTACGCGGAACCGATCGCAATCTTGATCTGCTCGGCTGTGCGCTCGCCGATCAGGAGGTTGTATTTCTTTTTGACATAGGAAATGATGGATTCGTCAAACTTGTCTCCGGCTACGCGAACGGAGCAGGAGGTCACGATGTCGCCCAGCGAAATCACCGCCACCTCGGCCGTGCCGCCGCCGATGTCCACCACCATGCTGCCGGTCGGATCCGCCACAGGAAGCCCCGCGCCGATCGCCGCCGCCATCGGTTCCTCGATCAAATCCACCTGGGACGCACCGGCCTGACGCGCCGCGTCCTCCACCGCGCGCCGTTCCACTTCCGTAACGCCGGAGGGGATGCAGACTACAATATGCGGCTTGGAGAACATCGTGGAGCGCACAACCTTGCGGATGAAATGCTTGAGCATTGTGGCCGTGATGTCAAAGTCCGCGATAACGCCGTCCTTGAGCGGGCGAACCGCCACAATGGAGCCGGGGGTGCGTCCGATCATTTCCTTTGCCGCCGAGCCGACAGCCAGCACCGTGTCGCTGCGCACGTCCACCGCCACAACGGACGGTTCACGCATGACGATGCCCTTTCCCTTCATAAACACCAGAGTATTTGCGGTGCCCAGATCAATACCGATATCCTTGGAAAACATGAATGTATCCCCTTTCCGGGCCCCAGCAGAGGCGCCCGTCCCTCTAAATTTATTTTTCAACTTGACATAATGACACAATATAAGGCTATTATAACCCCTTGATGGGAAATACACAATAAAAAAAATGTAAATTCGAGGCGGCCCGAAGCCGCCGGTTCTTCAGATGGAAAGAGCGCGAAGAATCCGGTCAACACGCGCGATCGGAAGGCCGACCACCGTGTAATAATCCCCGGAGATCCGCCGCACAAAAAGCGCGCCGCGCCCCTGGATCCCGTAGGCTCCGGCCTTGTCCATCGGTTCGCCCGTGTCGAGATAGGTTTCAATTTCCTCCTGCGTGAGCGGGTAAAATTCCACCGCCGTGGATTCCACCCCGCACATCTTCTTTGCGCCCGCGAGCACACAGAAGCCGGTGTGCACGCTGTGCCGCCTGCCGGACAGGGAGAGCAGGGTCCGTTTCGCGTCCTCGCGGTCCTTTGGCTTGCCGAGGATTTTACCGCCGAGATCCACCACCGTATCCGCCGCGAGGATTACATCTCCCGGCTTTTGGAGGGCCGAAAATTCGGGAAGCGCCTGCACGGCCTCCGCTTTGCGGCGTGCCAGCAGTCCGGCGGTTTCCCGCGGGGAGAGACCCAAAGGGGCTGTCTCGTCCGCGTTGGCGGGGAGCACGGTGAAGGAATAGCCCGCCAGTGTGAGCAGCTCTTTCCTGCGCGGAGACGCGGAAGCCAGATACAGCATGACAGCCCCTCCCTTATTCGTGAATGTGGATGCGGCTGTAGACAAGGATCGCCACAAGCAGCAGAATTGCCTGCGCGACGTTCAGGCTGATCTGCAGGCCGAACGTCACCGTCAGCACAGCGAGATCCAGCGTGGCGGGAGCCAGCCCGAACTGTGCCGAAAGCCCAAGCCAGGACAGGAACGGCACGCCTGCCGTCACATTTCCGATCACCTTGCCCAGCACAATGGCCAGCAGCAGCAGAATCACCAGCAAAAGCGTGCGGATGATGTTCTTTTTCATGTCCTTTCCTCCCTCACGGCGGCTGTGCCGGTCGAACCGAAGCCGCCCGCGCCGCGCGCCGTGTTCTCCAGATCCTGCGTCTCACACACCGGCAGCAGCGCCGTGGGAACCACCGCCAGCTGTGCCAGACGCTCCCCGTTTTCCACAATGCACGGTTCGTTTGTGAAATTGTAAACCCCGATAAGGATTTCTCCACGGTAATCGCTGTCAATGACACCCACACCGTTTGAGAGCATCAGCCCCCGGCGCATGCCGAGGCTGCTCCGGGCAAAGAGCAGGGCCACATAGGCCGGGCCGGGCAGGGCAATCGCGATCCCTGTGGGAATCAGCGCCCGTCCGCCGGAGGGGATGGCCATGGGCTTGTCCAGACAGGCGCTCAGATCCAGCCCGGCGGATCCTTCCGTGGCGCGCGTCGGGATGACGGCATTTTTCCGCAGTCGTTTGATTTTCAGTTCGTCCATAGAAAAAGCATCCTTTCGCTCTGGTTCATTCGATTCCGCGATAGGCAAGCCCGCGCGTCCATTCTCCGGCGGGCGGTTCACCCGCAAAGCAGCGGCGCAGGATTTCTCCCCACTCCGTTTCGGGCTCGCAGGTCAGCCGCACCACGCCGAAGTCGGCCCAGCGCAGCTCGTCCGGCCGGTCGCACAGCTCCAGCGGGACGCTGTTGAGCACCTCGCTGCACGCTCCCGTGCACTGCACCGGGAAATGAACGCCGCGCCGGTCCGTCAGCACGGGGATCTCCCCCGTCTGATGGCAGTTCAGACAGCCGCGCGGGCCGTTCGCCGCCGGGCAGGCGCGTGTCAGCATGAGCGGCTGGCGGCCATACACCAGCAGGCCGCGCGGCAGCAGCCCGCCGAGCTTCGCGCTCTGGGAGAGCGTCAGCTCAAAGCTTAGCTCCGTATCGAGAAGGCCGAAGCGCTCGTAGAACGTGAGCGCCGCCGTGTTGGTGATGTTCAAAGAAAAACCTCCATGGACGGTGAAGCCCAGCTCCCGGCCCAGCCGCACCGCGCCGAGGTTTCCGGCCCAGCAGTGCGTGACGCCGGCACGCCGCGCCGCTTCCAGCCGCCGCGCGGCTTCCCGCTCCAGGCCGAACAGACCGCGCGGCAGCTCCAGTGCGAGGGAATAGCCCTCCTCGATCAGGCGGGAAAGCGCGTCCTCCTTCGTGTCCCAGGGCACGCAGCACAGTTCGCACCGCAAAGCCTCCTTCGGCAGGCGGGCTGAGGGGAACCGCGCGCGCAGGGGCAGCGCTCCCTCCCGTGCCGGGTGTGCCGGGGCGGAGAAGGGAACGGGCGAAAAGGGGATCGCAGGGCGTTCCTCGCGCTGTGTCAGAAGCGAAGAGAGGGCTTCCCGGCGCAGGGCGTTGAGCGCGGAGGCGGACAGCGCAATCCCCTCACCGAGATCGCACGCTACCTTTTCGGCGTAAAACGGTGTGCCGCCGGTCTTTTTGAGCTGATCGGCGCAGCGCTCCGGGTCGGCGGGCCGGGTGCGGGCCGCTTCGGGCGGAGCGCCCTTGGCTGTGGCGGAAAAGCCCTCCGCGTCCGTGACGGTCAGCGTGACCGGTTTCCCGGCGCGTGCCGTCAGCTTCATGCGCACCGCGACGCGGGGGTATTCCTCACGGTACAGCCCGTGCAGCTCCCCAAAGACGGCTCCCGTCGCGGCGGCGGCGTCCTCCTTTGAGCGCGTGCCGAACAGCGGCCGTGTCCGGCTGCGCGAGGGCGCGTCGAAAAAGCCTGAGGTGAATCCGGAGCGCGAGAACACAGCTTCCAGATTTTCCAGCAGGCGGGGCGGGATCTCCACACCGTCCGCGGCGCGGCGGCAGGCGGAAACGGCGGCGGCCACATACTCCGGCCGCTTCATGCGTCCCTCTATTTTGGCGCTCATCACGCCCGCGTCCTCCAGCTCGTGCAGGCGGGGGATGAGCGAAAGGTCTTTCAGGCTCAGGTCATGCCCGGTGCCGCCGGGCGCGGAAAAGGGCAGACGGCACGTTTGCGCGCACATGCCGCGGTTGCCGCTGCGCGAGCCGAGCATGGCGCTGAAATAGCACTGCCCGGAGACGGACATGCACAGCGCGCCGTGCACAAAGCTTTCCAGTTCAATCGATACAGCTCCGCGTGTCTCGCGGATCTCAGCGGCAGTCATCTCACGGGAGAGCACGGCGCGCGCCATGCCTGCTTCCTCGGCGGCGGCCGCGCCCTGCGGGGTGTGCAGGCTCATCTGGGTCGAGGCGTGCAGCGGAAGTGAGGGTGCGCAGTCGCGCAGGCGGAGCAGCAGCCCCGTGTCCTGCACAAGCACCGCGTCCACCGGCAGGGTGCAGGCAAAACGGACAAACTCCACAGCGCGCTCGATCTCCTCGTCGCGCAGGAGGGTGTTCACAGCCAGATGAACGCGCACGCCGCGCGCGTGACAGTAACGCACGGCCTCGCGCAGGGCGTTGTCGTCAAAGTTATGCGCAAACGCGCGCGCCGAAAACGATCCGCCGCCCAGGTAAACGGCGTCCGCTCCGGCGCGCACGGCGGCCTGCAAGCTTTCCGGGGAGCCCGCTGGGGCAAGGATTTCCATCACGGCGGTCACTCCTCATCTGTTTTCTTCTCAAAGAAGGAGATAAAGCCCTTCTCTGCGTCGGGATCCACGCCCTCCGGCGTGTTTTCCTGCGGCTGGGACGCTTCGGCGGGGGCGGGCTGCTCCTCCTTTGGATCTTGGTGAGAGCTGCTTTCCGGCTTCGGCTCGTCCGCTTCCTCTTCAGCCAGGCGGGCGCGCAGACGCTGCACCTCACGGCTCAGGCGGTCGGCCTCGCGGCGGGCTTCATCCGCTTCCATGCGCGCGTGGGAGGCATCCTCCACATAATTTTTGATCTGAGCGCGCAGGTTGTCCGCGGCGGCCTTCGCCTTCTGTGCGTCGTCGCAGTAATTGAGCGCGGCAAACACAGCCGCCGTGGCGATGGAAATACGTTCGTTCTGACGGCACATGGCGTTCATGGAGCGGGCCACCTCGGCTCCGATCGCGCGGATGTACTCCTCGCTGTCGTCGCTTGCGATGACGCACTCCACGCCGCAGATCTCAAGGCGGATTCTATTTTTACTCAAAGCCTGTCACCCTTTCCGGAAAGCCCCTTTCGGGGGCGCGTTTTGTTTCCCTTTATCATAGCACGAAAGACGGCAGGGCGGCAAGCGTTCCGGGAAAAGTTGATAAAGGATTGAGAAATGGATGATAGCATAGAAAAGCCGGTTTCCAAAACCTGTGTGCTCCGGTGCGCCGGGGTTGTGAAAACGGGCGGATTGGTATACAATAGAAAGACGGAAAAACAGAGGCTTAGAATTTTATGAAACAAGAGGTTATGGGATGCGATTATATTTTTCAAGCAAGCTGAAAAAGAACCTGTTCCCGATCCTGACGATTTCCATCACGATGGGGTTTGTCCTGTATTTTCTGCTCTCCAACGGCGGGGTGCAGAATCTGGGCCAAATCCTGATGCGCCTGCGCTGGGAATGGCTGGCGCTGGCGATCGCGGCGGCGGGCGGCACACTGCTGCTCGAGGGCTTCACGCTGAACCTGTTCTGCCGCCATGTCTGCCCGTGGTGGAGCTTCGGGCGGTCGTTCTCCGTGGGGATGACGGGCCTGTTCTACAGCGCCATCACACCGTTTTCAACCGGCGGGCAGCCGATGCAGATCTACTCCATGAATAAGATGGGCATGGATACCGGCCGTGCGGGCAGCGTTATCGCCATGAAAACGCTCGTGTATCAGGTGGTGATGGTGCTCTATTCGCTGCTGCTCGTCTTCACCCAGCTTGGCTTTTTCCAGAGCCATATCAGCAATTTCTCGTTTGTCACGGTGATCGGCCTGCTCTCGAACAGCGCCTTTATCGCCGCCGTGCTCACCTTCACCGTGAGCGAACGGGGCACCGATCGCGTCCTGCGCTTTTTCCTGCGCCTTCTGTACCGGATGCGCCTGGTGCGCCATCCCGTGCGGCGCTACCAGCGGATCCATGCGCAGCTTGCCATGTTCCACAGGAGCGCCGGGATTATGGGCCGCTCCTTCAAGCTTTATTTTGTCACCGCGGTGCTTACCGCCGTGCAGATCACGATTAACAGCTTGATCTCGTATTTTATTTACCTGAGCTTTGCGCTGCCCGCGGAGAGCGTTTCCGTGGTCACGATGGTGGCGGCGCAGGTGTTTGTGGCGATGGTCTCCGCGTTTGTCCCCCTGCCGGGTGCGTCCGGCGGCGCGGAGGGCTCCTTTGTCATCTTCTTCGGCAAATTCTTCGGGCAGGATATCGTCCCGGCCATGTTCCTGTGGCGGCTCCTGACGTACTACCTGAACATTGCGCTTGGCGGCTTCTTCTCCGTGTGGGGCGGCAAGCGCTACGCGAAGCACGAGGCGGACGCTTCCCCCGCCGGGGACGGCACGGCAAGCGATTGATTTCCCAAGACAGCAAAACAGCCCTTTTGGCAGCCGGACGGCCGCGAAAAGGGCTGTTTTTTTATCTCATATATTTGCGGAAGTTGCGGCGGGTTTTCCAGTAGCCCATCTGGGTTTTGATACGCTTGAGGCTGCTTCCGCCGAAGAACAGGAAAATGTTCGCGAGGGACATCAAAATGCCGATTCTGGCCGGCCAGCCGCCAAGGATAAAGCTGACGAGCAGCAGCACCGCGTCAAGAATCGCGAGATACTTGATCTTGATCGGCAGCACAAAGAAAATCATCAGCCGGTAGTCGGGATAGAACGCCGCGAAGGCGAGAAAGAGCGAGAGGTTCAGGTAATAGTTGCTCCCGAAGCCGGTGATGAGCGCCGTGAGGATCGCGCCTGCTATGCCGCACAGGTAAAACAGGTTGAAGCGGAACACGCCCCACTGCTGTTCCAGCCCGCGCCCAAGCAGGCAGTAAAAGTACAGGTTGAACAGGATCCACAGCGGAGAGGACGAGGGCGGCAGAAACAGGAAGGTGACAAGCCTCCACACCTGCCCGCGCAGCAGGAAGCTCCGATCCAGCGAGAGCAGCATCGGCAAAGCGGGAAAAAACATACTGAGGATATAGACCAGCAGCATGGCTCCCGAAAGGAAGAACATCAGGTTTGGAACGGCCAGCCTTCTGGCTTTTCGCTCCAGGCGGTCAATCCAGTTCATACGATAAGGTTTCGCTCCTTTCCTCTCTGCGCCGCATCACAGAAAGACTTCAAAAATCATAAAACGATTATACCCGATTTGCCTCCCTTTGGCAAGCGGGACGGAACTTCAGACAGGCTTTCCCAGAACAGACAGGATCGTCTCAAACAAATCAATGGCTTGTTTGCGGTGCGCGCTGTCAAGCGTGTTCACACGGCGCATCAGATCGTTGCTTTTGGTTTCATATCCGACCGACAGGCTGTCCTGAAGGACGGAGTCGGCGGAGACGTCCAGGGTGTTGAGCAGCTGAAGGAGAGTCTCCAGCTTCGGCACCTTGTCGCCGCGCTCAATATCCGCCAGGTAGCGCGTGCTGATTCCAGCCCGGTCCGCGCATTCTTTCATGCTCCAGCCATGCTGCGCGCGGCTGGCCCTCAATTTCCTTCCCATGCTTTTGCAGTCCATCCAAACACCCCCTATTTCGGGACCTTTACACCCAATAGCATACCAACAGTGACAAAAAGGGAAAATGCTCTATTTGGAGAAAAATCCCTGGATAGGGGTTGACTCTTTTGAAAAAGTATCTTACCATGGGACAATAGAACCCGGTATCTGCAGCCTGCGGAAAGGAGGGAAAAGTATGGAAAAACCGGTGGTGGTCACCCGCCGGGTGGATGAATTGGGACGCATCGTTCTTCCGATCGAGCTGCGCAAGCAGGCGGGGATCGAAAAGGGAGAGGAATTTCAGATTTCGGTGCGGGAGAGCAGCGGGGAGATTATTCTGAAAAAGGTGAAGCCTGTGTGTCTGAGGTGCCAGTCGGAGGAGGGGCTCAGGGAGCTCAAGCCGGGATGTTATCTCTGTGAAAGATGCATCAGCGAGCTGAGATAAAAGGCTCGCATATTTTTTTGGAAATCCCCCTTGACTTTCACAAATGCAGGCGGTATACTACCCTTGTCTTGCTATTATGACAAAAAAGAAATCACAATACAGAAAGGAGGCGGACAGAATGATCGGTAAGAATCGTATCACGGATCGGAACAACAAAAGATCCGGGCTTTTTGGGAGATGTCTGTCCGCGTGCCGCCCCCGTCTGCTGTAACGGGGTGTATTCTGTGCGGATCAGCGCCTCCGGCTCGGGCCGGAGGCGCTTTTTTTGCGTTTTCCACAGGAAAGCGCCGGTGAAACGAAAGAGGAGGGGATTTTTTGAAAGAGACAAAACGCGCGCTGATTTGGCGCTTTCTGCGGCCTTATGCATGGATCTTCGCGCTGACGCTGCTGTTCTCCGTGTGCAACACGGTGCTGGGTTCGCTGACGCCGCAGGTGGTCCGCGTGGCCGTGGACTGTGTGCTTGGCGGTGAGCCGTTCCCGGAGGTGGTGACGCTGCTGGCTCCAGGGCTGACACAGGCGGAGCCGATGGTGCAGCTGTTCGCCGCGGCGGGCTTTCTGCTGCTGGTGGCGGTGTTCTCCGGGCTGTGCACCTACGGCAGCCGCATGACCACGGCCAAGGGTTCGGAGAGCTTTGTGAAATCCATGCGGGACGGGCTGTACCGGCATATCCAGCGCCTGCCCTACGCATGGCACGTCCAGCACAGCACCGGCGAAATCATCCAGCGGTGCACGTCGGACGTGGAGGTGGTGCGCAACTTTGTGACAAACCAGCTGCTCGAGGTGTTCCGCATCGTGTTCCTGGTGGTCTTTTCGCTGGCCGTGATGTTCTCCATGAACTGGAAAACCTCGCTGATAGCGCTCGGCTTCCTGCCCGTTATTCTGCTGTATTCGGGATTCTTTTATTCCAAAATCGCGAAGCGGTTCCTCACGGCGGACGAGGCCGAGGGTGAGCTTTCCGCGGCGGTGCAGGAAAACCTGACGGGCGTGCGCGTGGTGCGCGCGTTCGGGCGGGAAAAGTATGAGGTGGAGCGCTTTGACCAGAAAAACGATCGCTGGGCGATGCTCTGGATCCGCCTGGGACGGCTGCTGAGCGCGTACTGGGGAATCGGCGATCTCATCACGGGATTGCAGATTCTTACGGTGATCTGCGTCGGCGTGACGCAGGCGGTGAACGGGGAAATCACGCTCGGTGAATTTCTGGCGTTCGTGTCGTACAACCAGTCACTGGTGTGGCCGGTGCGCGGATTGGGACGTATCCTCTCGGAGATGAGTAAGGCGGGCGTGTCGATCGACCGTCTCGCGTACATCCTCGATTCCGAGACGGAGCAGGAGCCGCCGGACGCGCAGACCCCGCCGATGGATAAGGACATTGTGTTTGACCATGTTTCATTCTCCTACGGTGAGCAGCCTATCCTGCGCGACGTGAGCTTCACGATCCCGGCGGGCAAAACCTTCGCGATCCTCGGCGGCACGGGAAGCGGCAAGTCGACCATGATGCACCTGCTCGACCGGCTCTATGAGCTGCCGCAGGATGGCGGGAAGATCACAATCGGCGGGGTGGAGCTCTCCAAAATCAGCCGCCCGTACCTGCGGCGGAACATCGGCATGGTGCTCCAAGAGCCATTTTTGTTCTCGCGCACCATCCGGGAGAATATCGCGGCGGTGCGCCCGGGCGCGAGCATCGAGGAGGTGCGCCGCCACGCAGGTACGGCCCATGTGGACGAGGCGATTCTGGAATTCGCCGAGGGCTACGATACGATCGTGGGCGAGCGCGGCGTGACGCTTTCCGGCGGGCAGAAGCAGCGCGTCGCGATTGCGCGCACGTTGATGCAGGACGCGCCCGTCCTGATTTTCGACGATTCGCTCTCCGCCGTGGACGCGGAGACGGACGCGCAGATCCGCGCCTCCCTGCACGACGCGAAGGGCAGCGCGACGGTCATTCTGATCTCGCACCGCGTGACCACGCTGATGCAGGCGGATCAAATTCTGGTCCTGCAAAACGGAAGAGTCGCGGAGATCGGCACGCACGAGGAGCTTCTGGCGCTTGGCGGGATCTACCGCGAAACATACGACATCCAGACAGCGGCCGCCGACCGCGAGCTGCTGCGTGAGGAGGAAGGAGGCGAAAGCCATGGGGTATGATGAGCAGGAATATACCAAATCCTTTGAGTGGTCGTCCTGGAAAAAGCTGTTTCCCTTTTTGAAGCCCTACCGCAAGCTGATTTTAGCGGTGCTGGCGCTGAACCTTGTGTGCGCCTGCATCGACATTGCCCTGCCGCTGTTCCAGCGGTATGCGATCGACGAGTTCATTGAGACGGGAGACGCTGCCGGCCTGCCGTGGTTCGCGGCGGCATATGCCGGGGTAATCGTGCTGCAAACACTGGCGGTCATCCTGTTCACACGCCGTTCCATGCGCATTGAGATGAGCCTGGGGCGGGATATGAAGCGCGCCTGCTTTGTGCATTTGCAGACGCTCTCGCTTTCCTATTACAACGTCACGCCGGTGGGCTATCTGCTTTCCCGGATCATGAGCGACACCAACCGCATCGCGGGCATGATCGCGTGGAATATGGTGGATATCCTGTGGGCAATCTTCTATGTGCTCGGCGTGTTCATCGCGATGTTCTTCCTCAATCCTGGCCTGGCCGCGACGGTGATCCTTATCGTGCCGGTGATTTCGCTGCTGACCGGCTGGTTCCAGGAGCGTATCCTGCGCTGGAACCGCCGCGTGCGCAAGATGAATTCGCGGATCACCAGCGCGTACAACGAGGGGATCATGGGCGCGCGCACATCGAAAACGCTCGTCATCGAGGAGCAGAACTGCCGCGAGTTTGAGTCCGTGACGCAGGACATGCGCGTGTCGTCCGTGAAGGCGGCGCGCCTGTCCGCCGTGTATATCCCGCTGGTCATGTTTTTCAGCTCGCTGACCACGGCGATCGTCCTCGCGCGCGGCGGCTCGCTGGTGCTCTCCGATCTTCTGCTGATCGGCACGCTCTCGGCCTTCACCTCCTATGCGGTGGGCATCTTTGAGCCGATCCAGCAGATCGCGCGGAATATCGCGGATATCCTGTCGCTCCAGGCGAATATCGAGCGCGTCATGGGCCTTCTTGACGAAAAGCCGCTGATCACGGATACCCCCGAGGTGATCGAGCGCTACGGCACGGCCTTTGAGGCCAGGCGCGAAAACTGGGAGCCGATCCGCGGCGAGATCGAATTCCGCGACGTTTCCTTCCGCTACCCGGACGGCAACGAGGACGTGCTGAGCCACTTCAACCTGAAAATCCCCGCCGGGTCCACGATCGCCATCGTGGGCGAGACAGGCGCGGGAAAGAGCACGCTGGTGAACCTCGCGTGCCGGTTCTTTGAGCCGACGGCCGGACAGGTGCTGATCGACGGCAAGGATTACCGTGAGCGCAGCCAGCTGTGGCTGCACAGCAGCATCGGCTATGTGCTGCAAAGCCCGCACCTCTTCTCCGGCACCGTGATGGAGAACATCCGCTACGGCCGTCTGGACGCGACGGATGAGGAGGTCATCGCGGCGGCGAAGGCGGTCTCTGCCGACCAGGTGGCGGCGAAGCTGGAAAACGGCTATGAGAGCAACGTGGGCGAGGGCGGCGATTGTCTTTCGACCGGCGAAAAGCAGCTGATCTCCTTTGCCCGCGCCGTGCTGGCGAACCCGCGCATCTTTGTGCTCGACGAGGCCACCAGCTCCATCGACACGCAGACCGAGCAGCTGATCCAGAAGGCGACAGAGCTGCTTCTGCGCGGCCGCACCTCCTTCCTCATTGCGCACCGCCTTTCCACGATCCGCCGCGCCGACCTGATTCTCGTGGTGCGCGACGGGACGATTGTAGAGAGCGGCACGCATGAGGAGCTGCTGCGCAAAAAGGGCTATTACCGCGACCTGTATTTGCAGCAGTTCAC